>Ga0075122_10000828_pt1 | contig 23341 bp, 34 predicted proteins | sample AntAceMetag02UKB_FD_69790 | JGI IMG/M metagenome (GOLD analysis project Ga0075122, IMG submission 69790) | Saline lake microbial communities from Ace Lake, Antarctica - Antarctic Ace Lake Metagenome 02UKB | ecosystem: Environmental > Aquatic > Non-marine Saline and Alkaline > Saline | place...
TTATTTGGGGTTTCTAATGTTACAGTGGGTGTAGAAAACTCATGGGTTAAATATCTAATTATAACAATTCCACTACTTCCATTAGCGCCTGGTTCTGCGGTTCCTGTTCCTCCTCCCCCTGAACCAGTATTTACAACGGCATTTGTTGGTGGAACTGTGAAAGAACCCCCATCTCCACCAATACCAGAACCTCCTAACCCTTTTGTATAAATATGTGTACCTCCTCCTCCGCCAGCTGCCCAATAAACATTTGTTCCATTAATATCATTTTGAAGTCCAGCACCACCATTCCCTCCACTTGAATCAGAAACTGCATCCGCTCCTACTGCTCCTGTTCCTCCTCCACCACCACCTCCATGTTGTGCACCAGCACCACCATCATTTCCATATCCTATTCCTCCACCTGAATTTCCTTGTAACCCAAATCCACCCGCAAAATGAAGATTTGTATTATGAGTCCCTCCTCCTCCCCCACTACTACCATTAAATCCAATTGTACCATAAGGACCACCTGTTCCTCCACCTATAGCAACTATATCTGAAAAAGTAGAGTTCCCTCCATTATTATTAAAAATACCTCCAGCACCAATAGTAATTGAATAATTTTGAGCAGTAATTAATTTATCCTCAGCATAAACAAGACCTCCTGCTCCTCCACCACCTGTTCCTCCACCTGCTCCTCCCCCAAGAACTAAAACTTCTGCATTACCAATTCTTGTCACATTAAAAGTTCCATTTGTAGTAAAAGTGTGAATAGTATAATCTCCATCATAAGTTATTGTTCCAGAAGAATAGACTGGGTCAAATAATCTAACAGAATAAGTTTCATCATTTGATTTGGGCCTATATCTTATAATAATTTTATCACTTACTATTTGTTGATAAACTTTTGCCCAATCATAACCACTTTCCCACTCAATATTCATATTATGTCCAAAAGAAAAAGGACTAACTATATTCTTGGTTTCTCCTTCATATAAAATATCTCTTATTTCATAATGAACTATTTTCCCTTCACAATTTAAACACTGAAATTCATTCTTTAATGGAAACTCTTCTATATTTTCTTCATAAATTCCAAAAGTATAAGTTTGAATTGTTGTAATATTATCTTTCCATTCAGATCTTCTTTCTGCATAAGCAAATTGACTATCATTCCAATAAGTTACACTCCGGCTACTTGCGCGCATCTTTTTAGTACCATCAAATAAATTAACATACTCAGTAGCTGCTAATGTAAATCCATCTTCATAAACAGAATATTTTGTTCGAGTATTTTCAATATCTATTCTTACTTTGTCCGGCATTAAAAAATAAATAGAACTTGTTAATACTACTAAAATTAAAAAGCTACTTAATATTATTTTTTTCATTTTAAATACTTGTACCCTCCACAAAAGTTAAAGCCCCTTCGTATCTTGCATGATCTTTAATTGATTCCGCAGGACTATCTTGTGATTTTTCAACCATATTTAATTTTTCCAAATATCCTTCAAATGTATCTCCATCATAAACAAGAGAAGAAACTCCGCCAGTTGTATTTGCACCTTCAAAAATACTAATCAAATCCTCTTTTACTTCTTTAGCAGTTTGAGAATCATTGCCAGTAATATAACATTTAATCACAAATTGATGTACTATTCTAAGTAAGTCTACTATTCTTGTTGGACTAGGACCAGTTGCTTGATTTTCATTTGTAGTTGCCCCAGTTATTAAGAAAATCTTATTTGTATAATTTTCTGCTACATCTGTGGCATAAATAGTTACAGATACTTCTCCTTTACTAATTGTAAGTTCGTTTACCATATTTACCTCCTGATCTATATTTAATTATCATCCAACACTCCTCCTAACCTCTTCTGTTAATTGTCTATTATTTTCTTCTAACATATTTTTAATATCTTGTGGAGAAGAAACACCTGTTATATTATACGTAACATTAAAAGTCCCTCCACCAAAACCAGATTTACTTCCCATTATTGTATCATTTGGATCTGTTTTAATTAATTTTCCCCCAGGTTGAAGTATGAAATCTTGAACTGGTTCATAATTTGGTCCAAGTTTATTAACAAAGTTTCTAGCACTACTATATCCAGGAATTTTACTTAATGCAGCATCTAATCCCGAAAGTATTCCTTGGCTTATACCTATTATTAAAGCACCTGCAATTCTAACCCCTAAGTCAATTAATTCTAAAGAATGTTCTCCAATCCAAGTTCCAATGGCTGTTAATAAATTCACTAAAAATTCACTAATTTTATCTATATTATTCATAAGACCATCGAGAACACCATCCATTATTTCCAAACCCTTATCAATTACTTCACTCAATTGGCTCATATCTATTTTTCCTAAACCAAAACCGATGGCGGCACCAATACTTACTCCAAGAGGTCCAGCAGCCAAACCACCTACTATAGCACCAATTAAAACCATTGGATTATTTGTAAAGAATTGTTTAGCACCTTCAACTAACTTCTTCATCAAATTATTTCCAGCAGTTGTAATTTCTTCACTATTAGTAAATTCCATAATTTTATTTTTAATATTTGTAATTAATCCAACTTCTCCAGTTAATTCGTCTCCAAATAAGTATTGTTTTGCAATACCATACCATTCAATTATTTTATCTTTCATCTTATCAAATACTTCTCCTGAAATTCCAAATGCCATAAGGCTTCCCCTTAAAGAATCAATTGCTCCAGCACTTTCTTTAAATAAACTTTTGAATACAAAATATCCTGCTAATGCGGCAAAACCTGCGATAACCAATCCAAGTGGTGACAAAATCCAACCAAATGCTAAGATAATAGAACCGATACCTAGTGCTAATGTTCCGAACAACATAAGTAAAACACCTACAGCAGCGCCCATTAAAGCAAACATTCCTATTAATTTTTTTGTTGCCGGAGATAAGTTTAATACCAATGATAAAAATTTTAAGGCCCATTCAAGTAATAATTCTGCTACTGGTAAAAATAAGATTCCTAATGCTAAACTAAGTATTTCCATCACCCCCATCCATTCCATAGAAGTTTTAAATAATCCTGTAAACGCCCTCATCATAGCCATTCCAAAGAACATAACTCCCAACATTTCCATTCTAAATCCTCTAAGCCCATGTGTTGCATTTCTTGCCCAGATACCCATCTTTCCCCCAATTTTATTCATCTTAACACCACTCTTAATAAAATTTTGATATTGCTCGTGATTCATCTTCAGTACTGAACCAAGTCCAGCTTGTGTCCCAACATGTTTCTGTAAAGCATTATTATTACTTATTAATTTACCCTCCATAGTTTTAAAAGATTTCCCAGTCTTTGTTGCTTGTAAATTAAAATTTTTCTGATACTTATTTAAACTATCTGAAGAGACTCCAAAATTATCCATCCTCGCCTGTACCCCTTTAAGATTTTTATTCAAATTATTAGTAACACTTTGCATCTTTTTACCAAAACCTTTTTCAAAAAGATTAAGGTAAATTCCAATCTCTTGTTTAACTCCAGTTATCATCTTATTCTCCTATTTGGTGTATTTCCTTGTTTATTCATTTCATTTAATCTAGTAATTAATTCATCAACTAGATGGGCATCAATCTTTTTAAATTCTTCAAAAGGGATCCATCCATAATGAATCATAAGATAGTGCCAACTATCTAAGATATTATATTCTTTATACTTTCCAACTATCCTATTTTGCAGATTATTCAGTTTCTGTTTGTTGTCCACTTTGTATTCTCTCCTTTGCTTTTATTAATGAATCTAAATCTTTTTTACTTTGATTACTTGGCATTAATTTAAATAAAGCATCAGATAATTGATCAAAATTAGTATTACAAAAATCGAGAGCAGTTTCTTCATCTATCCCTTCAATAGAACTTTTAACAACATCTAAAACTACCACAAACATGTCATTCAGATCTTCTTTTTTAATATCCGGAACTTTCTGCATAACTTTTTTCCCATCTTCTTCTACTTCGGTTTCTATTTCATCTCTACTCTTGATAACTTTACTTAATTCCATTAAAATTGCTTGTTGTTCAACATTAAGGGGTTTAAAATCAAAAGTATCTTCAGTACCCTCAGAATTTTTTATAGTAATCGGAATTGGTTTACTTAAGTGTCTTTTTACTTTTTCAATATCACTCATTTTCCTTACCTCCTTCTAATTCTATTCTACCTAACCTTCTAGGTTTAGGTTTTTTCTCTTCTTGTTTATTTATTAAACTATCTATCTTGTTTTCCATACTCTCTAACTTCTCAAAAAAAAGTGCCTTCATATTTTGATATTCAATGAATTGGTCAAATATTGATTTAAGGGTAAGACCATAATCTCCACTAAATTCAGCATTAGCCAAACTAATAAAATCTCTTTTTGTATTAATAGGAACCCTACTTATACTGAGAGATATTTCACTAAGTCTTTTAGTTATCGCATTAATTTTATTTTTATTATTCATTTTCTATTCAAATGATCTATTCAATTAATAAAAATTAAATTGTTGCCATGCTTGCTGTTCCATCAGTACTTTGCTTTGTGATATTTGCTGTCCCTGCCTTATTCCTTGGTGCACACTTAAATGTATACTTACTTACTAATCCACCATCTAGCGTAAAACTTGGTTGACAAGATACTAAATACGCATTAGCAAAATTATATCTAAGAGCAAATCCACCACTTGGTACTGCACTTGTAGCACTTGTTGCTGAACTATCTGTCCACATTATAGTTAATGTAAAAGCAGTTCTTGTAGATTCTAAGGCAGATGTTACTTCAAAAGGTGCTGCACTACTTGTTCCACTATGGAAAAATAGATCCAGTCCGTCTTGAGTTGTTGCATCTTTGTCGCCAATTCCAACAGGTACACCTTCAAATTCGATCTCTGTATCTTCTTCTGGTTTGAAGATTAATGCTCTTCCCCCAGATAAAGTCGGTACACTATCAACAGGTCTTCCACCTTGGTTGATTGTAACTGATGTCATAATTGGTGCTATATTGGAATCTGTAGTACCATCATTCAAGTTAACTAAGCAAGTTTCTTCCCATCCTTCGATTGCCATCTTATTTGACCTCCATTTAATTCATTACCAAATGACCTAAGGCATTTCTCGATAAACATTATTCTAATTCCTCCAATTTTAATTTCATTTTTTCCTTTTCTATCTCTTTATCTTTGTTGATTATTTTATCCCATTTGTAATCTTGAAAATGGGGTATAAGAAGATCTGTATCTACCCAAACTTCAAATCCTTTTTTTTCACAGTCAAAGTAAAACCAAGTATCTGCATGATGAACAAATCTTACATATACCTTAAATTTAATCTCTTCTATTACTTTCCTTTTAATAAGGCTAACTCCAAAACTTCCTGAAAAACATTTCATAAGTTTTTCTTTTGCCATATCTTTAAGGAGTGGACTTTTTTGAAAGAATTTCATATCAACTAAAGTCCATTCACGACATATACAAGGTCTGGGGGTTTCAGTAATATAATACCAACCCCCGATCACATCTTTATCATGTTTAAGTAATTGTTCAATTATATCAACTGGAGGAATTAAGTCTTGTTCTAAAATAAAAAGGTGTGTACAATCTGATTCAAGAAATTTAGTTCTCATAAGGTTTTGTGCATTAGTTAATCTAATTTTAGATCTTTCATCCCACTTACTTTTAATACAATTCATTCCAAGCGATTTAATTTTATTCAGATAATCATCTGTTTTAGAATTATCAATAAATAGAACTTCAAGATTAGGATAAGTAAAAGACTTAACCCTGTCTATAAATCTTTCAAGTATATATGATTTTCCTTCGTAAGTTGGAATTCCTACGAAAACTTTTTCTTTATTCATTTTCCAATTCCCGCATCTTTTATTGCTTGTTTAGTTCCATCCAAAAGCATGTTTGGTAAGTTAGATAAATTATGTTCTAAAGCTGGTGTAATAAATGGTTTGTTTTTTGATACAAAAAATAAAGAATTTTGTTTATTAAACAATCCTCCTACAGTACCACCCATTCTATCAGAAAGATCTGAATGGATAAAGTGTGGTTTAAAACCAAATTCTTGAAAATAACCATAAGGAGAATCCACAATAATTTGTATTTCATTTTTTTTATTCTTAATTATTTTAATACTCTCAGCTAATCTTCCAGTAAATCTTGGTGCTCTTAACTTTGCAGATTTTTGAACACGTTTCATAAATTCTTCAGACTTTATCATTATCTCTTTCTCCATCGAAGCCGGAAGTTGTAGAAGAGATCTATTTAATCTCTTCAATCCTTTAATTTGTAATTGTACTACTTGAACCATTTTAATAAGCACTAGTATTAGTGAAATAAAATTTAAAATTGAAGGTAATTGTTTTAAGATGAACTTTTATTTTTCCATGAGAAGCCATATCAGTATTTGTTGAATCTAAATTAACTTGTCTCACTCCAACGTCTGCTAATGTTTTTTTAGAAGTTTCTATTTTATTATTTATCAAATCTGCTTTTGTGTCTGTTTCAGAAGGAGTATTTGTAAAAACATCAATAACGATAGTTCCTTCTACAATATTTTTCTTAAAGGTAAATGGGTCCCATTTAATCTCTGGAGAATTAACAACAATAACTGGATAATCTCCTTTAGCATTTAAAACATTATCAGGAAAAGTAGGCCAAACAATTGTAGAGAAACCACTTATAGCGACTATTAAATCATAGAAATTCTTAAATACATTTTTCAAAATTGTTTCTTTATTTACGGTTACAGTCATTTTTTCCTCCACCAGGGATTAGCCTTGACGCATCAAGGGCTGGAAATGTTCCAACATTTTTGCCTACAGTATGTTTTGGTTTTGGCACGGGGACTTGCACCTTTGAGCCGAGGATGTCTTTCGTAGGCAATGCACGAGCCGAAGCTTGCGAGACCCCTCGAGTATTAATAAAACAATGATGAGAGATTATTTAAATGTTTTCATAAGATTTAAATAGTTAATATTCTTAGAATTTTTATGAAAACAAGAAATTTACTCTTGGCAGGGACAGGCGGTTTAGCCGCGTAATCATTTTCATATTTTTAATTCTATATCTTTAAGGGCCTGTAGTTCAATGGACAGAACAGGGGACTTCTAAGCCCAAGACGTGGGTTCGACTCCCTCCAGGCCTATAGAGGCTCATAAGTTAATGGAAGACTACTGGCCTGATATGCCAGAAACGAGAGTTCGATTCTCTCTGAGCCTATTGGATCAGTAGCTCAATTGGACTTAGAGCATCAGGTTTCGACCCTGAAGGTTGGAGGTTCGAGTCCTCTCTGGTCCTTAAAGGCTAGTAGCATAACAGAAGTGCATCGGTCTTATATGCCGAAGGTTGTGGGTGCAAATCCTGCCTAGCCTACGGGAGTATAGTCTAATGGTATGACGCTGGATTCCAAACCCAGAAGTTCCAGTTCGATTCTGGGTACTCCCATAGAATTAAATTTGTTCAACTGTTGCTTCAATTAAAAATAAAGTATTTCCTTCTGCTCTATATTGTTTAACATTTTTTATTTGATAAGTATCTGAATTCCAAGTAATTCTATTTCCTTGGACAATTATTGACGACCTATCCGAATCAAACCAAAAAGTTAAATCTCCTGCACGAGCTTCTCCTTGTTTTACAGATTCATCTTCGTGACTAAGGACTTGAACAAAACAAGAAACAATAGTAGTATCAGAAGTTGACTCCGATTTAGTTCTATATTCATCAGTACCATAAGTTCTAGTAACAACAGTCACGGTACAAGTGTCTCCAACTGCAGAAATATTCTTCTGAATAAATCTTTGATCAAGAAGGGGCATTATTTCTCCTCCACATCTTTAGTAAGTTCATCAACAGCACTTGTAACTAAATCTTCTGTATGATCAATATCACTTTCTAAACTAGTAAATCCATCTGTCATTTTAATGACTCATACCCCCAATAGAATAAGAACCAGTTGGCATATCGGGAGCTTCGCCAAAGTCTCCCATCTCACTATTTATTTTAGCAATTTGATTTTCATATCTTTGAAAGTAATCATTACCGGCTCTCATATCTCTCATAAATCTAACATTTCCATAAACTTGTTGAGGAGACATTCCACGATTTATTTTTTCATAAGCAAAAGCAATAGAAAGATAAGCACAAGCTAATTTAATTTGTTCATCAGGATCAGATTCAGAAAGAGGTGCATGAAAATAAGTCACATAAAGGGTTACACCGTTTGGAGCAGAAGAAAGAACAAAACTTCCTTCATTAGGACTAATAGAACTAACAGTTAATTCTGTCTCAGTTCCATCACTTGCAACTTGGTAAACAGTAATATCATCAGTATTTACTAAAGCATTATCGTCGGCATCTGCAATAAATTTACCTCTCCAATTTTGAACATAGTAAGTTGTGTTAGTACCATTAATTTCATTCTTTCTTGTATTATCAATTCCAACTATTTTCTCTCTAATAACTCTTGAATTTATATCCGAATTTAAAACACATGTAGCCTTTTCAATTAAAGAATATAATTCTGTATCAGAAAGATCACTAGTAGTTATGTTGCATAATTCCCGAACATAATTAAGAGAACAATATCCAATATAAGTACCACCCATTTTAATTTTTAACTATCGCAACCAAAGTATATTCTTGCCCTGTATCGTCAAAAAAGCTTATGAATTTTGTTTGGTCGATATTTTTATTTTGTATTGAAAGTGCATCCATAACTTCACTAAGGCACGTTGCTAAAGTCGCATTTGTACTAGAAAAAGTTTGGAATTTTCCATTTGATGTTGTGTCAATTACTACTGTCATTTTTTAGTTTCCCCCATTTGATTTAATGTTGAATATATATAGTTTGTCTATTATTTAAACTTTTTGTTTTAAAAATCATAAAAAGTTTACCCCAAAACTATTATGGAAGGCAAGTATTTCATGGTGATAATTAATTGTTGGATCTAAAAAAAGCTTTATTTTATTTTCAGAAAGTTGTTTACAAAAATAAACATCGCTTCCAGTAAATTCTACTCCATTTTCATGATATTCAATCTTAAAATAAGGAATTTTTAGCTTCTTTAAACAATTTACTTTAATCAAGGCACCGACGACACCACTACTTCCAATTTCAATTAGGTCTTTATTTTCCTTTGTTAAAAATACCCGATTTTCTTTATTTTTGAAAGTATCCTTCAAAAATTCCTTATATTGTGTTGGAAAGAAGGGATAAAGTCTTTGAGTAGCAGAACCTACTACAAAATCTTTGTCATGCTTAATTAATTTAACAACAGAATCACTTGGATATTTCATATCAGTATCTAACATAAAAACATAATCATATCCTTCCTCAACTGCATAATTACAGCATTTATTTCTCATAATTTGTACTTCTACAGAATCAAATGTCCTTATCTCAGCTTGAATTCCATTTGCTCTTGTAAATTCAAAGATTTCAAAAAGGCTTTTGACAAAATAGGTTGGCATAGAACCACTATTTGTGATAACACCTAATAAAACTTTACTCTTCTTTTGTTTCATCTTTCTTTTCCTCCTCTATATTTGGTCTTTTATTTGCATAGTGAAAATTAATTTCATTTTGTTGTGGGTTTCCAAATTCTCCCCAAATCTTCGGACCAATATTTACATTATTTTGCCATTTGTAAATTAAATAGAATCTTCTTTTACCTCTTTCAGCCATGGCATATTTTATTTCTTCATCAGTGTCTAAGTTTTTTTCTTTAATATTTTCATGCTCTTGATGAAAAATCAATTCATTAAGATCTACAATTATTAAACCAGTCCTCATTGCTCTTTCGTGAATATCATTATCAATCCCCCCCCAATAAATAAGATTTTCATCATATCCATGAATTTCCTCAATCCACCATTTTGGAAAGATTTGTATTCCTCCAACTGCAAGATGTGCTAAACCTTGATTTTGTCCAAGCCAATCAGTAGAAATTGATTCTATCTTTTTTTCTGAAACATTCCAATCAAAAACTTCTCCAACAATTCTCCTAACGAATCTAGAATAAATAAAAGAATCCTTTTTTAGATACTTTCTGCATTTGCCTAAAAACTTTTTACCCAAACAAATATCACAATCAACTGTTGCAATAAATTCACTAGTACATTTTTTAATTCCAATATTCAATGCGTGAGATTTATTCCAAACTTTAGTTTTCTTATTTTTTACTCTAATTATTTTACAACCTTTTACTTTAACTGGTTTTTTGCTCCCATAATCAACAACAATAATGCTTCCTGTTAATTTAGATTTAAGACTATTAATACATCTTTGTACTCTCTCATTTTCTCTATCTCTTACAGATATTATAAAATCTATTTTCATTCTTTAGCCACCAAAATATTTTGTGGATGAGAAGGAGGACTCAAATTTCCATGAATAAGTTGCATTTTATAATTTAAATTTATTTTTTGAACTTCTTTAACTATTGTATAAAATTCTATACATCCCATCTTATCTTTAAAATTACAGCAATCATCAATCATAATTATATTATTTTTAATTGGATGTTCTTGTAATGCCTTTAATTCTTCTAATATTGGAGAATCTATTTGAGTATGAGCATCTAACCAAAATGTTGCTGGTTCATTTATCTTTTCTAATATCTTTGGAAGCTCTGTTCTTGAATCTCCAAAATATAAATGAACCTTTGGATTATCTTGATACATTTCAATCCCTTTTTCATAAAAATCCTTATTTATTTCAATAGAATGTATCTCCTCAAATCCATTTTCAAGTGCAGCATCTACTCCACTACCAACTTCAAAACCAGTTTCTATAAAAATCCTATTCTTATATGGTGTCAAAACATGTTTATTCATTTATATACTCCTTTATTCTATTTACAACATTATCTGTTAATTTTAATAACTTCTCTTCTGATTTATCTTTAAGAGTTTCTCTCCAAGCTCTTGCCCTATTAATGTATCCATCATATTCTTCTTGTGTCATATTATCTGCAATATCAACAATTTTATCAATATCAAGTTCTTTAGTTTCTTTATTATAAAAGGGCCTTAAATCAATAAAAATATCTTTAGGAACATAATCATAAATATTTGGGCATCCTAAATAAAATACAACTCTATCAGAATTAAATCCATCGTGGAAATGATCTGTTATAAGATTCTTTTGTATACAATTTTCTAAAACAATATGAAAGTCCGCTCCTGAATCTTCAACATCTTCTACTTTTGCTCTTCTCCATGAGCCATCTCTATCTTCATAAAGCATCTTAGCAGATTTACCAAACTTAGCATAATCTAACCAACCAACACCATAAAGTTTTAATCTACCTGGAAATTTATTTTTAAAAGACTCAATCATTTTTGCTCTAGCACCATATAAAACATGTGTATCAAATTTATCTGGCATATCTTCATATCCAATACCTCGTCTTGCGGCATAGAAAAAGTTTCTATTTTTTATTGTAGTATCCTCTCTTTTTAAGTCTATTGAAATAAATGGATTCCACGGGTAAACTGACGGGTCATCGGAATATGGAATTTGATTTGGACCATTTGGATTATGTGTTATGACTGTGTGAAATTTATCAATATTTTCATAAAGAACTATTCTATGATGTGCAACTGGGCTTTCTTGTAAAAATAAAATAAACTTTTCTGGATTTTTTATTTTATTTGGGGTTTTCATAAACTCATTTGGAAGAGTATTCCAAACAAATATTAAATCAGCTTTATTAAAATCATGCGTTACTTCTAAACCTTCTATTGCTAAGAACTTCCTTCTATCTATCGGCCCCCAGTGTTCAGCATAGGTTCCATCATTTTGTTTTACATTTCTTATGCCTAATTTCATTATACAAACTCCTTATGCTCTGGTTTATCTTTTAATTTAGCTAGAGCATCATTATAAAGAGAATAATAACAAACATCACATTTCCTTCCATCAAAAGGAATCTGTGCGTCTAAAATTTTTCCAAAATCAACAATCTCTCCAAACTTCATTTGTTCAACCATATCTTTTTTAGTTCCTTTAATTGCATACTGCGCACCACAGCAAGGAAAAACTCCTTCAGGAGCAACCATTGGTTTTAGCAAACTAATATAACAATCTTTTACCCCTCTTGTAATATTTTCTCTATTTTGATAAACAACTCTACTTATATCAATATCCTGAAGAGATTTTCTAACAGTATCCATTGGAACTTTGTCTATATTAAATAAATCTGGATGAAGTTTAACATGACTAAAGTTATGTTCATTTGCAAATTCAACAACTCCTTTAATTAAGTCATATCTTGGTTTTTCAGTCACAACATGAGCAAAAGCCCAATCAGTATCAGGATTCAATTTAACAGCTTTTTCTATCTTAGAATAAACTGGTTTTCTATCATCTGAACTACTTATTCTAGCCCAAGTAAGATTTGGATGTTTCCCTAATCTATCTAAAAGAATTCCATTTGTAGTCAATCCAACTTTAATTCCTCTTCCACGAGCATAACTTATCATCTCATTTATTTGTGGGTGCATAAGTGGTTCTCCACCACCAGTGATTGTAACAGCTTTTGTACCTCTATCTCCAGCGACGTCGAGTACCTTCATCATTCCCTCTAATGTCAAAAACTTCTTTCTATCTGAATCTTCACAAGAACAAAAACTACAATGAAGATTACAATCATTTGTTGGAATTAATTGTAAGTGAATTGGAACAATTTTTCCATCTTTTACTATTTCATTATGTAGTAACTTTGTAGGGATAGTTCCTGCAGCAATATATGAACTTTCCTTAACCATAATACTTCTCCATGTCTTTTTTTAATTCTTTTTCTGAAAGCAACATTGATTCAATTCTATGAGTTAAATCATTCCTAATGAAAAACATATTAACACCAAGGATACCAAAATAAACATACCCTTTTTCTTTTCCTAGTTTAAGCAAAGAAAGAAAACTTGAGTTTCTATATAATTGTTTATCTTTATTATCATGTTGAAAAATATATTCTCCTTTAATTCTTGGGTAAGTTTCTATCACAATTATTTTTGGATTATAATTTTTAAAACTTTTCCATATTTGGTATTCAAAACCATCAACATCAATACTGCAAATATCAAAACCATTTGGAATTTGCGTTTCTTTAAGAACATTATCTAATAAACAATCTGAATTTTCATGGTAGCTTATTGTTTTATTTAATGGAATTATTTTTGAAAATTGTAATGCAGTTTTTTGTAATTCTAAAAATCTTTGGCTATTACTTTCAATATATACTGCATTAGCACCATCTTTTACTAATTGAAAAGTATTACTAATTCTTTTTCCATTTCCAGCACCAAATTCACAAACCCAAACATCCTTAAATAAACCTGAATTCATTTCCATTTGTCGTAAAATTTCTTTTAGTGCATCATCTTCTCCATACTGACTTCTTTCTAATGGATTAATACTTTCTTGTTCTCTAAAAAATTCTGATAGTTTCATTTTAATTTAACACGCTGAATTCTTGCATTTCAGCAATATCTATCCCTCCCATATATTCAATTCCGTATTCTTTATATTTATTTTTTAACCCTTCCCTTAATTCTTTTGGAACTAAATTTAAAGCATGTGAATAATATTTCTCTACCCAATCAACATTCATATGAACATAAGGTTCTAATTCTTTTGGCCACTTTCCTTTCTTTTTACATCCATAAATAACTGTATGGGCTTGATAAAGTGGATTTAGTTTATTTTTCATTTCTTGAGTATCAAGAAAGCCATCTTTCATTTCCCATCCATTTAACATACTTTTACGCCAACATTTTGAACATATTTTACATCCTTCTCCTATAATCTTAGATCTAATACATGAATTTGCCAAATCTTTATATGGACTTGCTTGTACAATTTTATTAATAGCTACTTCAGATATTCCTCCTACTGGCATTGTAAGATGTAATCCAGCATTATTAAATGCCTTTCTCCAACGAACTTGCGCAGGATGATTATAGAAATCCCTATAACTGTATCCTCTATCAATATATGATTCTCCAAGAGTTGTTCCATAACAAATATATCCCAAATTTAAATAATCTGCTAAAAGTATAAGCCCAGAAGCTGGAACCCAATCGCTTGCGAATCCTCTTATTTGTCCATAATACATTCTAATTTTTTCATGGTTTGATTTAACAATAATTACTTCTTTTCCTTGTTCTCTAACTTCATCAATCATATGTAACGCATTTGTTTGGTCTAATGCTCCTCCAAGATCTTCATCTCTTTCGTGGTAAACTAATTTAGTATCCTCGGGGAGAACACACATAGCAGCAGTAGAATCTACTCCTCCACTAAAAGACAATCCAATATTTTTTCCAAACTTTCTTGTTGATTTATACTCTTCATTACGTTTTTTTATTGAAATCATATCTCCCCAATTATCATAAAGTAATGCTTCTATCAATCTAAATATATCTTGATGGGTATTTTCTATCTTCCAATCATTTGGCATTATCCAATGTGTTTCACCTTTCTCAGTCACTAAAATTAACTTATTTCCTTCTTGTGACCAATTAAATTTCACTTTCTATTTCTCCATTAGATTTATGTTTAATATATTTTTTACTAAATAGATGTCCAATTTCTACATCTTCTTTAATCCGCCTATACCGATGAAGTTTGTCAGTAGTTTTAAGTCTATCAATTATATAGAGAACTGCAGTATCTACACAATGTATTTCTTCTGCATTTTCTATAACCAACCCCCAATCAAGCATAGTATATTTAGGAATTGTTTTAAAATAAATTTTCCTTAACTCGGTGTTTACATTTATCGGAATTTTTCCCCAAGTATAAAATTCGTTTATTAAAATATACTTTTCTCCAGGTTTTATTCCAAGTTCGTTCATAAGTTTTTGTTCTCTTTCTGGAAATCTTTTCCAAGTTAAATTATGCCAATAAGTATTTTTATTTAAATTATCTTCAAATAATTCATTATACATTTCATATTTACAATTCATTAATTGATCTTCTTTGTATCCTCCTTTAGAAATTTTCCAATTAGCTCCTTGCCAAAGTGGAAGTAAAATACAAGGATAATTAGGAACATTAACATAATTCCCCCAAACAGGTTTCATTGGATGATTTGGATCAAGAATAGGCATATTTATCTCTGGAAAATGTTCTGCAATATCGGTGTGTCTTGTTTTATAAAGTGGATAAATTACTTCATAACCTTTTTCAATTAATCTTTTTACAATAGGTATTACAAAAAATATATCCCCAAATCTTCCTGGTTGGTATACTATAACTTTTTTTATTTCCTTCATTTTATTTTTTCATCCCAATAATTTAATAATTCTGGAAGAGTTTGATTAACTACATCAATCTCTGGTTTCCATCCAGTTAAATTTCTTAATTTAGTAGAATCTGGAATCTGTGTTGGGATGTCTATTTTTCTAACAAATTTTGGATTAATCCATTCCTTAATCTTTCCCTCTAGTCCAGAGATTCTAATTTGATGATCAAGTAATTCCCTAATTGTGAATAATTCATCTCCACCAACATTAAAAGCCTCCCCAATTACTTCTTTATTTCCTTTAACAGCTTCATCCATAAGCATAGCATAAGCCCTCACACAGTCCCTAGCATCCATAATTACACGTTTACTGGACAAAGTACCAACTGAAATTACTGGTTCTTGTAATCCTTTTTTTATTCTTGCAAGTTGATAAGCATCAGAACTTATAGAAAAATTATTTCCTCTACGTAAACCAGTATGACTAAATGCTCTTGTCACAAAGAATTTTAGGTTAAATGGTTCTGCTTTTATATTTGCATGTCCTAAAACATAAACATCAGAAAGAGCCTTACTCCATCCATAAGGATTTACTGGACGTATTGGACATGACTCTCCAATTGGTTGTTTATCTTCTTCAACAACACCATAAACTTCGGAAGTAGAACAAAACATTAAAGCACAATCTCTTTGATAATTTTTAATTGCATCAACTATATTTTTAGTTCCTTCATAATTAGCATCGTATGTTCCTTCTGGATCAATAAAACTATTTGGTGGATGACTTTGTGCTCCTAAATGAAAAACACCTTTAAATTCATTTTCTTTAAATATTCTCTTCATATCGTTGTATCTAGTAAAGTCTCCATAAAGAAAATTTATTTTACTAAAGATTTTATCTGGAACAATATCCCTTATGTCCTGTTCTCTACCATTAGAACCTCTAACTAATCCATATATTTTATCTCCTCTTTCTACAAGTAAGTTAGCAAGATTAGGTCCAGCAAATCCTGTTATCCCAGTTATTAAATATTTATTCATTTTGTTTTTCTATGAATTCTGAAAATTTAGAATCTAAAAATTTAAGATTTGGAAGAACACAATGTCCTCCTATTTTAGTTTTTATTGGAACAAGATTTGGTCTATGAAACTCGGGGTGTCCTAGTTTTTCATAACCAGTATTATAATTATCAGTCCAATGAGTCCACATCTCAAATGGAACACCGTACTCATCACATTGCTCTTTTACTTCTTTAGTCCATTCAATACAAAGCCCATAAAAACTTGTAGAAAGAATTTTCATAAGTTCTGTTGTTTCTGCCTTATCTGTTAAATAAACTTTCATTCCTGCTCTTCTAAAATATTGTGCAACTTCACTTGCATCTTCTCCTCCAAGATATTTTGTAAATGTAAGCATGCTTTCTTTTAAATCTGGATGAATTCCCATACAAGGAGAATGAATTGCTTCTAATCCTTTTGAAGTACCTACGGGAACAGTGGAATTAATTACAGAATATTTTGGGTTGTAAGCTTCTTTATAACCTTTTACAGCGTCATTAAATCCATCAGAATAAGGAAAACAAACGTGCATAATTTCAGGATCAAACTCAATTGGTTGATCTTTATCAATTATTTTTGTTTCATATCTTCCAGAAAGAATACTAAATAAATTACAACCAATTTCTCCAGCACCGACGATTAAAGTTTTCATTATGCCACCCCTTCCCAATTTTCTTTAAATCTGGATTTAATTAAAGAACCCATACATTCTGCAAACTCATTATACCCTAAACAAACTCTAAAAAAATATCCCTCTACTGTAATATAAAATCTATTTGTATCGTCTTTTTTAATATTAAGAGAGAGTTCTTCTACTACTTTCATTCTCCTTCCTCCAAAGATTTAACAAAAATAGTAACCTTTTTACCTATGTGCTTCTTGCCGACTATAACATGGGCAGAAGTACCAAACTCCTTAACCTCACTTTGAATAACTTCTTCAATACCCTTTTCGTCTAACAACTTTTTAGTGTCTCCATTACAAACCATATATATTATAGATATATGCACTATTTAAGGTTTTCTCTAAGAAACGTAAATTAAATAAAAATAAAATTATTGTAATTCCAAAATTTCTCGTATAAGTTCTGCAGATCCTCTTCCTTTTGTTCCAACACTATAACCAATTCTTCTAAGTTCCTTAAAAGAAAGTTTTACTAAATCTTCCTTCGTATACTTATCTTTTTTTTTAGCTAATCTTGGAATTGTTTTATTACTACTACAAAGTTTCCAAATATTTTCTAAAACTCTGTCTGCTTCATCTTGCTTTCCAGATCTAATTAGAATCTTATACTTTCGCTTTAACTCAATTTTTTCCCTCATTTTAAATGATGGGAGTTATTGCGTTGGTTTTTGATCCATAGCTATCCAACCACAAGTTAATGTGTCTGACGTAACTGACGAACCATCCGCTCTAGCAGTAAACCCGGTAGCAGTAACGCTACTAACAGCTAATGTTCCTGTTGTATCTGCTTCTTGTGACGTTAATGTAACAACTGGTGCAGATTTCATAGACTTACCAAAAACAACAGCTTGAGTTCCGTCTCCAGAACCATCTACAGTTATGTCTACACTTCCAGATTGAATGTTTTGAAATTTTCCGTATCCTGATCTTAATCCATATCTTCCCATTTTTCTCTCCTGTAATTTAATTCGTGATACTCAAGCTTATGCCCGAGCCTGCCTTTCGGCTCCCACACGTCTTTCTGCGTGATGTAATTTAATAAAATAAAAATAAATAAACTTAGTTTAACTAAGCGTCTGTAACATCGATACAAACAATAGCGTCGCTATGAAGAACTTCAATGTCGTAATCTGCTTCTAAAACAACGTGCTGAGAAATCTCAGGGATGTCATTAAAGAAACTTAACTTTGGCTTAAGTCCCCAACAGAATGCACATGCTTTTCTACTTTTTAACAAGATACATCTTGTCATAGTAGCTCCAGCGTTTGCAGTTTCTCCGTCTGGTCCTTCTGATCCAGAACTTACTTGTTCAACATTGTTTGTTACAACGATTCTTATTCCAAGATAACCTGGAATCTCACCGTTCAAGATTGGTCCTCTTCCACCGTATTCAGCAGCATTTGTAAACTGCGAATCAGTTAAGAACGCTTCTTGTTGAGCAGGTCCAATGTACAATACAAATGGTTCGTCTGAAGTATTACTCCACGGGTTTCCTTGAACAGTTGCAGATTGAACTGCACCATATCCACCACCACTAACAGCAGCACCACTACCAGCACTTAATCTATATTGCTTGTTTCTACTCATTAACAATCTTCTTGCTTTTGCAACTAACTCAGTAGTTATTACGTCACCAGTACTCAAGGTATTATCTGAAGTAGCATCTCCTCCGTAAAGCATCTGCATACCCCCTGTAGCTCCTGTTCCAGTACTTGTAGCGTCTCCAATTTTTACCGCAATAGCTTGGTCTACTTTGTCACCGATTGAATAAATTAACTCTTCTTGAGCCCATTTCATAACATCTAATGCGTTATGTCTTATTTGATCATTTCCAATAGTAACTCTACTTGCTTGAACTGTAGGTCTTAACCTAACACCGTCAGCGTTATCCATCACTGTAGCAGTAATTCTTGTACCATCAGCTGGCGTGCTTGTACCATAAGTAATTCCAGTTGAACCTTTGTATAGGTCTCTTATTGGCACCATTACATCAGTTACTCCTTTTGGAGTTTCTGTCATATAACAAGTGTTTAGGAAATACTGTCTTTGCTTAGCAGCGTCGATGATAATTTTCAACCACTTTGTAGGTTCTAAAGCATAAGTTGTTGCCGAACTACCTCTTATATCTGAATTTGTTGTTCTTGTAGCTAATTCTCTCATTGATTTTTGAATTGTTTCATCCATTTTTAATAGTTAAGATTTGCGTTTTCTCTTAAAAAACCAAGCATTCCCATATTAACAGAATTTACATCTTCAGTTCCTGATGCATTTCCGCCAATTGCTAATGATTTTCTGTCTGGACTGTCATCTTCTTTCAAAGCAGCTAATTCCTTTTCAGCATTTGCTAATTTTTCTTTTGTTGCAACTAATTCTTTGTCAGCGTCAGATTCTTCAGGTTCTTCTGCTTTTTCTTCTTTAGCTGGTTTTTCTGCTAATTCTTTCTTTTCAGAAAGAGATTTTAACATAGCTTTTAGTTCTTTCATATCTCCTGAAAGACTATCTACTTTTGAACTAAGAACTTTTACATCCTCAGATTTGTTAGCTTCTGCTAATTCTTTCTTATCTTCTACTGCTTCTTCTTTCTTATCTTCTTTGTTTTCTTCAACAGCTTCTTTTTGGTCTTTTTCACTTTCCATCTCTTTTACCTCCTTTTGAATTATATTCTCAGATTGAGTTTTTGAAATAATTTTTTTCTGAGAAAGACCTTGACAAGCTAATTCTTTATTTGAAATAAATGTTTTAGCTTCTTTTTTAGAAGATAATACTTTATCGATTAAAGAAACTTTACAAGCAGGATCATCGACGATAGAAAAACTTACAAACCTATGAATGTCATAGTCAAATAAATCATTAGCCATCATTCTTTCAACACCTTCAGTTGTCATAGAAACTCCAAACTTTGCTTTAGCTTCTTTAATGAACATAGAAATCATTGGATGCCAAACTTCTAAATCTCCAACTAAATCATTTCCAACCATCCTCGGATTTCTAACAAATCCAGCCCAATTACTTACACCACGAGATCTTTGGTCTTGATGGTCTAAAAATAAATTCATGTTGCTCCAATCAGTATTTTGAAAACCTTTCATAATAGTTTCAGTAGAAAAATTAGTTGGTTTGTTATCCATACCAGTCCAAGTCCCAGAAGAAATTAAAGTAATATCTTTTACAAGAGTAGGTTTAAGACCAAGTTCTTTCTTAGTTTGCTCTTGCTCAGCCAAGATTACAGATTGTTCCATATATTAATATATAACTATATATTATTTAAACCTTTTGTTTTATTATTTCTTTTTTATGTAGTTGATTACATCAACTAATTCTTTTTTAGAATCAATAAAAACAATATTATCAAGAATATTTATTGGCGCAAGGTGTTTTAATTTTCTTTTAATCATTTCAATCACTATTCTTTTGTGCATTAAGAAAACATCTATGAATGTCCAATTAAACCATTTTCCATCTTCAACTTTTTTCCAAAAGATGTGCATTTGATCGTGATAAAAATATAGCATATCATTTGTTAAATCAATTACGCTAACTTCTTTCAAAATTTCCTCTGGTTTATTCCATATTCCTACCATATTTTAATAATGTGATCTAAGTTTAAATATCTTCTCTTTTTATTCTTATTCATTTCCGTTTATTCTCTTTTGGTTTATTCCAATAAGGTGATTTACATTTCGGACAAACTACTGGCAAGGGAGATTCTTTTTTTCTCGGGGCCCATTCATGAGAACATCTTTCACATTTGTAACCTTTTATTTTAACTTCCATATTTAAATAATACCTTTAGAGTATATAAATATATGTATATTACAATAAGGTATAATATAACACCTAAAAATTGAAGTAATAGATTAGTAGTCATATACTATGAAACAAGAAATAAAAAATGAACTCGAAATGTTTGAAAATAAATTAATAGTTTATCGAGGGTTAAGAGAAGTAACAGTTAATAATTACAAAAGATGCCTTCAAATAATTTACAACAAAATAGGAAAAATAAGTCTAACTCATGAAGAAATAGAAGAATATATCTTAGATATGTATAGAAAAAAATACTCTTACACCCACATAGTAAACACTTGTATTGCAATAGAAAGATTTACGAATATGAAAGGAAATCCAATAAAATTAGGAAGACCAAAAAAACCAAGAAGAATAATTAAAGGCTCTCTATCAGAATCAGAAGTTTCAAGAATAATAAACATCACTAAAAACATAAGAGAAAAGGCAATCGTCAGTATTTTAGCATTTTCAGGCATAAGAAATTCTGAATTATGTAACTTAAGAGTTTGTGATATTGATTTGGGAAATAATGTTATTAAGATATTCAGTGGTAAAGGAGTAAAAGATGGAATATCAAATATTTCAGGTGAATGCAGTAAAATTTTAATTAAATATCTAAATGAATTTCCAAGAGAAGAAAATGAATATTTATTTACCACTTTAAAAAATAATAATCAATACACACCAAATGATTTAAGAAAATTAGTCAAAGTAGTTTCAAAAAGAGCAGGAATAAACAAAAGAGTGTATCCACATTTACTGAGACATGCTTTAGCTACAAACATGCTTAAAAGAGGAGCAAATTTAATAACAATTCAAAAGCAACTTCGTCATACTTTTATCGATAGTACAATGATTTATTTGAAATCTTTTCCTGAAAGAATAAAAACAGAATATGAATTTTATACTCCTGCTTACATCTAAATCCTTTTAGGAATCTCCTTCATTAATTTCAATCAAAATCTTATTAGTTAAAACCTCCTTAACTTCATTTCTTTTGTTTTGAATATCTACAATTCTTAAAAACAGTTCTTCAGTTTTAATCTTCATCTCGTTTTCTATTTCAACTTGTGTTAATATTTTCCATTTAATACAATTATTTGTAACTGTTTCTATAATTTCATATTCTAAACATTCTCCCTGAACTTGAATTATTTCATATTCAGAACAAATTGTTTGATTTTCATCTGTCCAATTAATACAAACTTGTTCTTCTAAATAACTATAATTCAGACAATCTCCATTAGAATAATTAATTTCATACTCCTCACAGTATTTTATTATAATTTTTATCTCTTTGTTTATCCCACCCTTCTCATAAACATTTGCCCTGCATGTAAATTCATCCATTCTAACACAAGGACTTATCATTGGTTCAATAATTCCAATATTTTTTAGAATTGTTTTTTTGTCTATATCAAAATCTAAATCAAAACCTATTTCTGTTAAATTAATTTCATTCCCAATAAATTCTGTTTGTTTGTATTTAATCCAGCCAGATTTACAATTCTTATATTTTCTTGGAGAACTTTCATTATAATAGCAACGAGTTTGTAATCCGTCTGTATTAATATTACTTAATTTAAAACATAAACCAACTACATTTAAATCTTCACAATAATAAGCAGTATCTCCATCAGCAACAAAATAAGTTATTCCCCCAGTTAAAACTAATAATATAAATACTCCTGCTGTTAATTGTATATTTTTAGTTATTATATCTGCCATTTATATGGTAATTTCACTTATTTTATTTAATGTCATAATCATTGAAGGAGTTTCTGGAACTGCATCTGCTCCTGCTCCATGTCCTACTGTCCATACTGTCATACTTCCTGCATCATCACTTGAATACATTATTCTAACATTATCTCCTGCATCTAAATCTAAAATAAAACTAACTGAAATTAAGCCATGTGTTCCTGCATTTTCAACTTCAATTAGAGTATTGCTTCTTGGAACATTTACTCCGTTTATTTGGGGGAAAATTTCAAAATGTTTATTGTTAGCATCAGTTACAAAAAGACCTGATAAAGTTAAAGCATAATCTCCTGAATCTTGAATTGTGATGTTTTCATTATTTGCACCTAAACTCATCATGTGTGTATCTTCAACATGACTAAAATTCATTACATAAACTGTTTCTGCAACTACTACTTCTTGGCTTTCATTTGAACTAAACATTCCATAAGGATTTTTTATTGAGGCATTTCCTGTAACATTTAAATCGCCATCTATTTCAACATCTCCATCAAAAAAGTATCCTAAAAATCCTTTGAAGAACATCTTAATGCTTCCAACCTCTTGAGTAATATTAAAGAAACTTCCATCCATTGTTTGTGAAACATCATCTGCTGTTCCGAAAAATATCTTATTACTATCTAATAATTTGAATGCTGTTGCGTTGATTGTTCCTGCAACTTCTAACTTCTGATTTGGCCCCGTCGTCCCAATACCGACGTTGCCGTTACCTTGGATTATAAATAAATCATTTAAAGTTTCTCCTGTCCCATCAGCCCCACCCCTAAATTGTAAACCCGTTCCAGTCCCATATATTTCA
>Ga0075122_10000829_pt1 | contig 23339 bp, 16 predicted proteins | sample AntAceMetag02UKB_FD_69790 | JGI IMG/M metagenome (GOLD analysis project Ga0075122, IMG submission 69790) | Saline lake microbial communities from Ace Lake, Antarctica - Antarctic Ace Lake Metagenome 02UKB | ecosystem: Environmental > Aquatic > Non-marine Saline and Alkaline > Saline | place...
CTTATAGCAAGAGCTGTTAAAAATACTGGCCTTGAAAACAAAGGCTTAAACTTAGACAATAAAGTTTTGAGTGAAATAGTTTATAGCTACACTAGAGAAGCTGGAGTTAGGGAACTTGAAAGATTCATCTATAAACTTTGTTCAAAATTTGCAAGATCAATCTTGGAAGATAAAAAAGGAGTAAAATTCACACAGGAAAACGTAAACAAATTCCTTGGACCAAGAAGAATATCTGAAGATGAAATTACTCGCGGCAACAAAGTTGGTGTCACTAACGGGCTTGCATGGACACCATATGGTGGCGAAGTCTTACAAGTTGAGGCTGTTTTGATGCACGGTCATGGTAAACTTCTTCTAACAGGACAACTTGGTGATGTTATGAAAGAATCTGCACAAGCAGCTCTAACCTATATAAAGTCTCACGCCCAAATGTTCGATATAAAAGAAGAGCTGTTCGATAATTATGACATGCACGTTCACCTACCTGCTGGTGCAATACCAAAAGATGGCCCATCTGCTGGCGTAACGCTCCTATCATCACTACTTTCAGCTTTCACTGGACGTGAAGTAAATGGTGATTTTGCAATGACTGGTGAAGTTAATCTGCAAGGCTGCGTTCTTCCAATTGGTGGATTAAAAGAGAAAATGCTTGCAGCCAAAAGACGCGGACTTAAGAATCTTATCTTACCTAAAACAAATAAAGAAGACCTTGTAGATGCTGATAAGAAGTTCTATGAAGGCTTGAATTTGATTTGGGTTGATAATGTAAACGATGTTATCAGTAACGTTCTTTTACCAAAAAAAGTATAAACCCGCATATACAAAGATCTAAAATATAAATAACAATAACCACTACGCCATATCGTAAAGATATGGCGTAGATACTTTATGCCCCAGCATATGCTGGGGTTAAACTGTTTATTTAAAAATTAAGCTTGAACTTTGCAAAGATACTGTTCTAAAATGAGCTTGTTTAAAATGAAAAAAATAGTTTAACTTTTATTATGAAAGTAGTTATGAAGAAAGTTCTAACAATTGGTGGAGCAACTCAAGACATTTACCTGCACTATCAAGGCGCAGACCTAATGTCTATAACCAAGCAAAACAGCACAGCCAACTACATGATCTTTGAATCCGGAGAAAAAATAGAAGTTGACGATATTTTACATTTTACTGGAGGAGGAGCAACAAACTCTGCAGTATCATTTAAAAGGCTAGGTTTTGATACAACCTGTTTTTGTAAAATAGGCACAGATAACGCAAGTAAAGAAATCTTACAAGACCTAGAAAAAGAACAGGTCAACACTAAAGAGATAGCCAAAACAAACAAATATAAATCTGGAAGCTCTTATGTTATAAATTCTTTACAAAGAGAGCGCACTATCTTTGCCTACAGAGGCTCTAATGGTTTTCTAGAAAAAAATGAACTACCAATCGATCAAATAAAAAACAGTGATCAAATATACATAACATCACTAAGTAATAACTCTGCAAATCTATTACCAATAATCGTTCAAGTTGCAAAAGAGGCCAACGTACCAGTTGCAATAAACCCAGGCATAAGCCAATTAGCAAAAGGCACACAGACATTAAAAGAATCACTAAAGAATATCGATATATTTATTTTAAACAGCTCTGAAGCAAAAACATTCATGCTAGCACTAGCATCAACAGATCAAGGCTATAAAAAAGCGCTTGAAAGCTCTAGGAAAAACGTATTACTACAAAATGATCAAGATCAAACGCAAGAAAAACCATCATTACTTGAAGCCCCATTTTTATGTGAGAATTTTTATTTTAGTACAAGAAAATTCTTTAAAGAAGTTATGAAAATGGGCCCCAAAATAGTGGTCATAACAAATGGCAAAAATGGAGTTTACGTAGCAACACAAGACATAATATATTTTCATCCAAGCATTAAAACAAAAATTGAGGACACCCTCGGCGCAGGAGATTCGTTTGGGTCATGCTTTGTTGCAAGCCTTGCCCTTGGTTACTCTGTAAAAGAAGCATTAAGAAACGGTATAATTAATAGCTCCAGCGTAATAGGCCATATGGGCGCAAAGCCAGGACTATTGACACACGAACAATTAAAAGAAAAAATAAAAGAATTTAAAGGAGATTTAATACAAGAAATTAACTTTTAAAGGGAGGTGAATTTGTTTGAGAAATTTGTTTATATCGAGTTAGATAATAAGTATTTATTTTTAAGTAAATTAAAAAGTAAAAAAACAAAATTCATATTAAGTAGTAATAAAAAAATACCTCTAAATGAAACAGATTTCAAAGAGGGAATCCTATACAATCCATCCAAAATATATCTACACATAAAAGAGTTCATACAAAAAAATAAACTCAAGAAAGCAAGATCTATTGTTACCGTCTCAGGTGTTTATAATAAAAACAAATTAAAACAAAAACTAGCTAGTCTACAAATAGCTTTATGTCTAAGTAAAACAGGCTTAAAAATAAAACATATATCTGAAAAAAGTAAGGATACTGAGAATATGATTCCACCTCATTTTTTTTATAAAAAACATTTTAAAGATCAATTAAATTTCTTTAAACCATTTACCCCGAGCAAAACAAGCTCCCCTCACAAATGGCTGTCATATTCTAGCGCCCTTATATTGATTACAGCAATAACATCGTTTACTTTTTATCTAGATCAAAAAACAAAACTTGAAGAACTAAACAAAACAACACAGGAAACCTGCCTCGAAAACAAAACACTTGAAAATAAATTACGACTACTACATTCCTTTAAACAAAACATCGAAAAAAGCAATAAAAACCTGGCCAAACTAACCCAAATAAAGAAGCTAGCGAATAACCCAACCCAAAAACTAGTATCCCTATCAGAATCAGTACCCCAAGACAGCTGGATAAATAACCTTTCAATAGATAATCATACAAAAAAAATAGAAATAACGGGAACAGCACAAAATGAACAAACTATATCGGGTTTTACTACTAAACTAGCAGAATTAACAAAAAGCAAAGAGCTTAAAATAGCCCAAATAAAGAAATTAAAAAGAAACAAAGAAAATACCGAACGTCTTTATCAATTTAAGCTTCTGGGACAACTCTAAAGCACTTACTTTTCATACTGAAACAATACATCTCATTATTTGCCAGATGTTAATTATTTTGCTATATTTTAAGCAGAAATCGTATTGTTTTATATGTTTAACCTTCTAAATATAACAGAACCCAGAGGTTACTCCCAAAGTCTATACAGGCTGCCAAAGGGAATAATCCTTCTGACTCTCTTCTGTCACATTAAGGACTTTTATAACATGGCTGATCACAAAAAAGTAACAGATCAAACCCCAGAAATTCCTATTTCTCCAATTCTTAACATAGAATTAATCGAAGATGTATTTAAGTTGAGCAAAGATCAAGAAAAAGAACTTGCTGATCTTTACCAAGATACTTTGAGCAATTTTCAAATAGGAAGAATAGTAAAGGGTAAGATCGGAGCTAAGGATAACGCAAATGTTGTTGTAAACATTGGCTACAAATCTGACGGCATAATACCTAATTACGAATTTACTGAAATAGAATTCCAAAAGCTTTCGGTAGGCGACGATATTGAAGTAATACTTGATCGCGTTGAAGATGAATACGGAAACGTAGTCTTATCTTACCAAAAAGCCAAATCCCTCAAAGCCTGGGAAAATATTGCTAAACTTGCTGAATCTGATGAGCCAGTTCGAGGCGTTGTACTTTACAAGGTCAAAGGTGGTCTCAGCGTAGATATCGGTATTCCTGCCTTCTTGCCTGGTTCTCAAGTGGATACACAGAGAATCACAAATTTTGACCAATTTGTAGGACAAGAAGTTATTTGTAAGATTTTAAAAGTTAATAAAAAACGCGGAAATGTAATAATTTCCAGAAGAAAATACCTAGAAGAACAAAGATATGAAGACAAGAAACAAGCTCTTGAAACTATATCTGAAGACCAAATCTTAGAAGGTATTGTAAAAAACATTACCAGCTATGGTGTCTTTGTTGACGTGGGTGGAATTGATGGATTATTACATATAACCGATATGTCATGGGGCAGAATCGCTCACCCTAGCGAACTTGTCAAATTAGGAGACAAGATTACTGTTAAAGTTATCTCCTTTGACAAGGGACACGAGAAGATCTCCTTGGGTATGAAACAATTAACACCCAACCCATGGGAAGAAATCGATCATAAATATCCTGTTGATGGCACAATCAAAGGTAGAATTTCTAGCATTACAGACTATGGTCTATTTGTAGAAGTAGAAAAAGGCGTTGAAGGTCTTGTTCATATCTCTGAAATCTCTTGGACAGAACGTATCAACAACTTACATAAACATTATAATGTTGGTGATGAAGTTGCCGTTAAGGTTGTTGCTCTTGATAAAGACAATAGAAGAATGTCTTTAAGTATTAAACAATTAAACGAAGATCCATGGAAAACTGTCGCCACTAAATTTAACGTTGGTGAAAAGATTTCCGGTAAAATCACAAACATTACTGACTTTGGTCTTTTTGTTCAATTATTAGAAGGTGTAGACGGACTTGTTCACATCTCTGATATATCTTGGACAAACCATATATCTCATCCAGGTGAAAAATACCAAATTGGTGATATTGTAGATGCTATCATTTTAGCAATTGATGCTGATAACAAAAAAGTATCTTTGGGCGTGAAACAACTCGATAAAGATCCATGGGAAAGCATCGAACAAACCTATCCTGTCGGCTCACTTGTTGAAGGAACAGTCTCTAAGATCACAAACTTTGGAGCATTCATTAAGCTACCCCCTGGAATAGAAGGTCTTGTTCACATATCTGAATTAGCAGATAAAGAAGTTAACAAAGTAGATGACATCCTAACAGTAGGACAAACTGAAAAATTCAGAGTTATCAAAGTTAACGAATCTGATCGCAAATTAGGTTTAAGTTTGAAGGCAGCTTCACAACCTGAACAAGCTGTTATAGAAGAAAGACCCCCTATTCGCACAGATAGGCCAGCTAGAAAAACAGCAGCCAAGCCTAAAGAGCAGCATACATTTAAAAAGACACAAGCTAAAAGGCAAGAATATCATCAAACAGATGACCAACAACCTAAGTTAAGAGGTACTTTACAGCAGGCTCTAGAAGCTCACGCTGCAAAGGTTAAAAAAGAAAACGAAGGCAAATAAAAAAATGATAAAAAGAACATTTGCTATAATCAAACCTGATGCTGTAAAAGCAAAAGACGCAGGTAAGATTATTGATCGTATTGAAAAAGAAGGCTTTAATGTTTTAAGGCTAGAAAAAAAGCTTTTAAGTAAAGCAGAAGCTGAAGGGTTTTATGCAGTCCACAAAGAAAGACCTTTCTTTGGTGAACTAGTAGAATTCATGACCTCTGGTCCCGTTATTGTAATGGCACTAGAAAAAGAGAATGCTATTAAAGCCTGGCGTGATTTAATGGGCGCCACAGATCCAGCAGAAGCTGAAGAGAATACACTCAGAAAGCTTTTTGGATCTAACAAAGGTGAAAATGCTACTCATGGTTCTGATGCACCTGAAACAGCAGAAGCTGAATTTAAATTCTTTTTCAAAGATTTAAATTAAAAGCTTTCGTCACTAAACTTCGGGGTCACAAATTTTTGTGACCCCTTTTTCATTTAAACCAGTTCAAATAAATTTCTAAATTATTGCACTAGCCAACTCCTATTTATAGACTTTAATTAAATTGTCTCTAGACCTAAAAATATTTTAGAAGGAGTGATGTCTATGAATAAAAAACTTGGTTTTATAGCAAGCTTATTTCTTGTTTTATCATCTTTTAATATTATATCTCCAGCTATTTATAATAAATGGGGAAATATCCGAAAGATAGCAAATCAAACACGACATAATATTAAATTCGATGAACGCTGGTTAGCCAGAGAAAATAATGAAGGTGGCTGGAACTGGAACCCTCCAAAGCTTCAACAAAATAATACAATTATCCAACCCGGTGAGACAATAACCATACCAAGCTTAAAGTCACTAGATTTTGCAAGTTTGGAAATCCCACAACTTAATACGAGAGGACGTAGCGATGAAATACGCATACGTCTACGTGGAATTGGAGAAAAAGAAAAAGATCTGCTATTAACTACTGGAAAAATATTAGAGCTAAATCCATTAATGGGTGTAGGTATTGCATGGTTAACAGACAGAATCGACAACAAAAAATCTATATCTTTCTGGGCACAAAGTAACGATAAAGATGAACTGGTTTTTGGCGAAACTATATCCACTGATTATTTATTCAAAGTAGTATTAGGGCAAAATGAATCTAAAATTATCACGAGAGATGAAGAAATAAGATCAAAAGAAATAACAAATAATAACGAAGCATTAATAATCTTTGGTGATTCTATAATATTAAAAAACATAAAAACGGGTGAGATTCTACAAATTAACCCCAAAGATAAAAAAGCAATCACAGTTAAAAAAAATAAATATGATAAAGATGATAAATGGCAAATTCTACCTAAACCCGTAGATCCTACAGACACTCACTTTCTAAAAGACGGTAGCACATGCGGAATATTCTCAAGTGGTTATTTAAATGCTCGCTTTGGTGGAGCAAATGATATTACTGAATCAAAAATAAAAGAAAGCAGATGGAATATTATAAAATTAGATAGATCAACTGGAAACGAATTTATTAAACATGGAGACAAGGTTAAACTTTTATCAATACATGATAACTCCTTCCTTGTACCAAGCAAAAATAAAAATAAACTTGTTGAAAACCGTTTCCCTAACCAAAACAACGCCAATGTATGGCAAATATTACTAGCCAATCCAAAAGAAAAAATTGACCAAGCATTAAGATATCCAAAAGTTACAAGACAACAAAACCCTAACGCTATGGCGCAAGGTGGTATGAAAGGTCTTTATTGGATTAGTATCTTAGATAATCTGGTACTTGTTGGATATGGTTACCAACCAGGTAAAAATTTATTTCTATCACGAAAGCTCCCTGCCGATTTTGCAGGAAAAATTAATTTCATGGGACTAAGTAGTGATAAAAGAGGAACTAATTATACTAGCATAACAACAGGCAACCCAATATTTTCTAAAGAATCTGAGCGAATATATGCTACCATTGATACCTCTATATCCGTCCCAGCACTTAAAGGAAAATTCCAATGGCTAAAAGATTATCCATTCAGAAGCTCAAATAGAGGTGCCGTAAACTTTGAAGCTAAAGCTAAAGATGGAATCAACGTAGGACTATCCAAAACTTCTGATGGTTCAGATGTGAAATATGCTATAGAAATTGGAGCCGATAATAATAGTGCTATAAGTGTATTTAGAAGAAAAGGCGGCAAACTAGTAAGGCAATACTCTACATATCCAAAAAATCCAATCCCAACTGATCAAGAGTTCCATAAATATCAAGTTAGCATAAATGACGGGCTGATTATTGTAAAAATAGATGGTCGTATGATTTTTGCATGGCAAGACACTAAACCCTTTGATCATTATAATTACGTAGGCCTTGGCTCTGTAAACAGCCCTGTAGAATATAAGAAAATACAAGTTACTCCAGCTGTCAGATTTGAACTTAAAAGAACTGCTCATGAATATCGTAGGCTTGTAAAGAATCTTCAAGAAGGATATCAACAATCTTTTAGACTTATGACTCCATTTGAATATTGGATACAGCACTCCGGCCACAACATTCGTATAACCGATCCTATATATAATCCAACAGGTTGGGATGTTGTAGGAATGGAAAAAACCGGACCACATAACTTTAGAGTAGATATAAATAAAGCAGGAACTCCTAGAATTATATCTGTTGAAGATGCAAAGGGTGGAGTTGCAGAAAAAGCTTTAAATATTGGCGCTGAAACTTTAGGTGATATCGGAGAAGCCGTTTCGCAAGCAGCAGGTGGTGGAGCACAAGGAGAAGGCCCCAAAAGCCCCGCTGGAGCAGCTGCAGCCGCTATAGGAGGAGCAACACAGGTTGGAGCAAAACTTATGAAAAATATTTTAAAAGAAGTCTTTGCACCAACAACTGGAATTTATACAGAAGAAGCAAGGACAGCTACTGCTGCAGGTAAAACAGACGAACAGGTTGAAAAAGCCAATGCGGCAATTGCCCAACTATTTGAACAATTAGACGGAATAGATCAAAATCCATATTTTGCAAACCTTCCTCCAGAAAAACTATTTACCAAGAAAGTAAGGCTTTACAATAGAATCATTGATAATATTATTTCTCCTGAAAATATCACACCACCAATGAGAAAAAGAGTCTTGCGTAATATAAAAAGATTCTACTCCCAAAGTGCAACTTTGCCACCTGATGTTTATGAACCACTTACAAATCTACTTATAGGTGCTTATGATAATCGCTTTTTATTAAATCCAGAAAACTCTCAAATGGAAGATCAACGAGGAGATATATACAACCAAATCAATATAGTAACAAGAAGATTATTCATCGGCATGTCAAACAATCAAATTCCTGAAGTTGAAATTCAACCATTCTATGGAGAGGCAATATGGTATCCTCAAGAATTTGCAACACCAAATGAGGGTTCGGTATTCTTTGAAGCCCAAGCACAAAAAGATGTCTTTGTAATTTTTTACAACGATATCACTAGGATCAGAAAATTAAGAGAAGCTACTGAGCTTGATCAAGTTAATATCGGCGGATGGAATAACACAAAAACTGCTATCTGTTCTGATGGCAATGGCCAAGCAGAAGTTTCTATTTCAGCATCAAAAGCTCCGGACGCTATGGCTAAAGGAATAGGCTTTAGAAAATATTGGGCGAGTTATAAAGATGGCATCGTAAAATTTGGAATAGTAGAAGACGGCAAAATAATACAAAAACTTGAATGGAAAGATCGTTATCCATTAAAACGTGTACGCCATGTAGGCTTTAGCAACTGGGATACTTCAATAAAACTTAAAAATGTTCAAATTGGACCACCAATAGAAGAAATCTTAAAAAATCTATCCAAGCCTGAAGAACCAAAAGTAAAACCTGTAGAAAAAATTACAACTGAACCTACACCAGCCAAAGAGCCTGTTATAGAAAAAAGAAGACGAACACAAAAAAGAGAAGCTATCAAACAAAAGCTTATGAGTATAACTCCTGCTACAGAAGAATCACCAGCAGCCTAAAAATAAAAGGATTAGTTAATGAAGAAAATTGTCCTAAGTCTGATTTCTTTATTCACCATTACAAGCCAGGTAAGTGCATTGCAATGGTGCATGATAGATACTATTAAAAACGATAATCCAAACTATCCAATGTATGTAACGTTAAGATACCAAGAAAGAGAGGGGCAGGATGGCCCTTATGGGTGGATACATGGGCCGGTATGGCCAAGGTTCCGGGGCGGAGCCTTCATAAGAGCAGGGGGAGAAACAATCATACCACCAAACGGATCTAAAGACTTACAAACAGTTGAAGTCCCAAGAAAATCATCAAAAGGTCATCTTACTAGTGAAAAAGTAATTCAGCTACAAGGTACTAGCGAGCGGACACAAACAGATGACAAAAAAGAAGATGATTTTGAATTAAGAACCGGACAAACATTAGTACTAGATCCTTTAAGAAACCTTTCAGCCTTTGCTTGGCTCAAAGCTCCAATAGAAGGCGCAAAGGCTATCTCCTTTTGGGCACAAACTGAAGGCGATGTTGTAATTGGTATTGGGCCTAAAATTGGGTCTGATTATTTATTCAAAGTAATTCTTGGACAAAACGAATCAAAAATCATAACAAAAGCTGAAGAAGAAAAAGAAAAAGCTTTAACTAAAAATAACGAATTTTTGGTTAGATATTCAGATACAGTAACACTAAGAAACTTAAAAACAAACAAACTCTTAAAATTTGATTTAACTAAAAAACAAGCTGTAGCAGATAGCACTGACACAATAACTGAAACTAACCAGTTTGTAATACATCCAAAACCTAAAGAATCTAAAAGTGAAGATTTATATGATCATAAAACACTAAGGGACGGAAGCACTGTTTCATTTTTTAATAAAAAATATCTTAGTGGCAGATTTGGAGGTCCAACTTCATTAGAACCAAAACTACTTGCATGGGAAAAATGGACAATAGAAAAAGTTGATAAAGAAAATAATAAAATAAAAGATCTGGACAAAGTACGCCTGCTCTCTGCACATGAAAGATCTTATCTAGTTTTTAATAAAGAAAATAATTTAGCAGAAAACCGATATGCCGACCAAAACCCTGACAATCTTTGGCAGGTAGAACTTGTAAAAAAACAAAATAAAAAAAGAGTCCCCCAAATCAAATACCCAATAGTTAAAAAATCTGATAACCCTCTAGCTGTTGCAACCTCTGGTTTACAAGGTACGTACTGGGTAAGCATTATAGGCAAAAACGTTTACGTTGGTTACGGTTATGAACCAGGCAAAAATCTATTTTTATTCAGAAAACTACCCGAAGAGTTTTTGGATAAGATGAATTACCTAGGATTTTCAAGCAATAATAATCCTGTAACTTATACAAACATACTATCTGGCGATCCAATTAGATTTCGAATTCCTTCAGAAAAGGATAATTATATATCCCCACTTGAAGGATTTAAATTACCTGCATTAAAAGGTAAGTTTAAAACATTAACAAACACTTTACGCAGTGCAAATAAAGACTCTGTATCTTTTGAGGCTAAAGCAAAAAGTGGTATTACTGTAGGATTCAGTAGCAAGTCTGATGGCTCTGACATGAAATATGAAGTTGAAATAGGAGCAAATAATAATACCAACATAAATATTTTTAAACATGAAAATGGCAAAGAAAAATTAAAGGCTCAAAGCTATTCAAAAAATTCTGCTATACCATCAGGGAACAAATTCTATAAATACACAGTAAGTATAAATGACGGATTGATAAGCGTTTTCAGAGATGCAAATCTTATAATGGTCTGGAAAGACCCAGACCCATTTCATAAACATAAATATATAAGCTTGGGCTCGCTAGATGATCCTGTAGAATACATAAATATAACTATCGCTCCTCCTGCAAGAATAGATCTTAGAAGTGCAGAACGTGCATATAGAGAAAGCTTAAAACATTACAAAGCAGATGAAATTGTTTCATTAAAACTTGTTGTGCCATATCTATATTGGCTACAACAATCTAAACACAATCTACAAGTTACTGACCCTATCTATAAAAGAGAAACATGGAAACTTGTTGGCCTAGAACAATTAGGCGAACATAACTTCGGGGTAACAATATCAAAATCGGGAAAACCCAATATTTATCTTATGAGTAACCCTCAAGGACTTCTTGCCGAAAAAATGATAGGGATAGGTGCTGATACACTAGGCCAAACAGGAGAAGCCTTAACACAAATTCCTAATCCAAAGGTTGCTGCCGTAGGCCTTGCATTAAGTGTTGGAGCAAACCTTATAAAAGGAGTCTCTAAAATAGCATTCACACCACCAACTGGTGTTTACACAGAAGCATCACGCGAAGCAGGAATGGAAAAATATGCAGAGCCTGAAATAGTTAGAAACACTGCTGAAATAAAACAAAAGCTTAAAGAGTTTGAAGATTTAGACCCTTCCTCACCAGAAAGACTTAGAGATGGTATTAATTTACATCAAACAATCTTTGACAAAATTATCTCACCAGATAACGCACCCAATGATATAAAAAGCGAAATACTAAGAAACCTAAAAGAACTTTATGACGAAACAACACGTTTTAAAATGACAAAAGACAATGCTATAAAATACAACAATTTTATAGGTCTTTTAATAAAAGCTCACGATAATATGTTCTTTTTAAATCCTAAAATCAAAAAAGACGCAGATCAAAAAGATGAACTCTACAGAAATATAAACCAATTGAGCAAAGGCCTTTTTGATGGCATGAATGCAGGAATTTTAAATAAGATCGACTTTCCTCCATATCATGGTGAATATATTTGGTACACAGGAACACTACCTGAATTAAACGAAGGTACCGTATTCTTTCAAGCCTCTGGAAGACAAAATATAATAATGGGCTTTGATTCAAAAAAAGGCAAAGTGAAACGTATTGGCCAACCAAGAGCGCTATACCAAATCATTATTGGAGGCTGGAACAACACAATAACAGCAATATGTTCAGACTCTGATGCAAGAACAATTGAGACATTTAAAAATGATAAAGAAAATCCTGAAGCAATGGCACCATTTACAGACTACAAAACTTATTGGGTAAGCATCAAAAAGGGAATCATTAAATTCGGTATCGTACAAAACGGCAAATTAAAACAAATTTTAGAATGGAAAGATCCATATCCAAGAAAAAACATCCAATACATAGGATTTAGTTCATGGGATGCACCAATCGAACTGAAAAATATAATCATTACAAAACCAAGAGAAGATTTAAGCCCACAAGAAGAACAGACAATATTAAGTAACCTCGGTGAAATTTCTGGGCCAACTCCTGCGATAACAACAATTAAACAACAGGACGTTCCAACACGTATAAAACGAAAGAGAACAAGAAGAAAAACATTAGATACTATACAACCAGCCAGATATGCTGAACCAGTAAAATAAGTAAAGGGTTTACATGATAATAAAAAAAATAAATATATTTAACTTAATTATAATATTTATTGTAACAAGCCCATCAATCAAATTACTTACAAATATTCCAGCACCTCCTCCATTACCACCCCATATGATGTACCCAGGCAAACACAAGCAGCCTGCTCACCAGCAGAACTTACATAAAAGAGGTAGTCGTCGCAGGTTATCAAAACAACAACGCGAACTGGAAACCTTAAAGGGTAAAGAGCTAGTTAAAGAAAAAAGAAGCTTCTATGAGAAAAATACTAATACAACAAAACAACCTAGTTTTGCCCAGCTTTTACAACAACAAAGAAAAAAAATAGTTACAAGCCAAACAAGCGAAAAATTAGATACCATAGATAAAGAAAGAAGAATAAAGGAAAGGGAAAGATTAAAAGAAGAATTAGAAAGAAAACGCTTAAAAAGAGAAACTAGAGAAAAAAGGCAAACAACAGGAAGAACTTCTGGGCAAGCGCAACCCCAAGAAACAACTCAAAACCAAGAGCAGGCCCAACAAGAAACTCAAGCTGAACCACAAAATAAACAAGCTCAGCCCACAAGCCCAAAACAAATAAAAAAACAACCGGTACAAAAAACAAAACCCCAAATGAGGATGATGCCCATGGGCCTAATGGGAGGGAATCAAGCAGAATCTGAGCAAGAACCGGAGCAAGAAACACAGCAACCAGCCGCTGATAAAAAACAAACAGAACAACAAACTACTCAAACTCCTGTACCACAAGCACAAGAACAAGAAGCTGTTCCTAAGACATTAAAAGAAATAAAAAACGAACAAATACAAAAAATTAGAGAATTTATTGGAAATTAAAAATAGAAACAAACAAGGAAGGAGAAATATGAGAAAAATTGGTATCATACTAATCTCGATTTTATCATTTTGTTTTGTAGGCACTTTTTTGGAAGCAAAAAAAGCTCCTACAAGAAGACCTGCAGCAAAAAGAGTTGATCTTAAAAAACCTAGAAATACAGGTATTGCAAAACCTAAGATGAAAACCTCAGCCAAACCTCTTACATCACCTCAAAAACTCCCATCAGGATGGATGGTTCCCAAGAAAAAGAAAGCTGGACCGCCACCAAAAGCCCCCTCAAAAGTACCAAAAAAACCTCTTCCTACAACACCAACAAAAGCAGCTCCTACGCCACCAGCTCCATCAAAATGGTATTCGGAAAAAAAACCTCTTCCAAAATTACCACCCAAATTAACTTCTAAACAAAAAAGATCAATTCTAGAATCTCGTGCAATAAAACAAAAATTCGCAGAAACAACAGAACAAGTACGCAAACTATCAGAACCAAAAGGTCCAAGCAGATTTGAACGATTTAAAACAGCAGTAAAAGAAAAAGCAACTGCAGCAAAAGAAGAAATTAAAAAAACTTTTGGTTTAGTTAAAAAAGATATCAAAAGATCAAAAGAAGAAGGCTTTGGATTAAAAAGAAAAAAAGAAAAGCTACCTGAAGTAGGTGCTCCAACCTTCGTAAAAAAAGAAACCTATAAATCTCCCAAAAAGGCTAAAGCTCCAACTATGGCAGAAAGCTTAAGACGCCAAAAAGAAAAAATCATAACACCTGGAACACAAAAAAAATTAACAGCTCTAGATGAGTCAAGGCAAGCAAAAATAGCAGAATTTTCAAAACAAAATGCCCAGCAAATTAAACTTCCTAAATTAAAAGAAATCAGAACAAATATCGCAGAAGCTGTAAAAGCAACAGAACCTGACAAAGTAATAGGTAGTATTGCCTCTTTTAATGAAAAAATATTAGCAAAAAAAGATTTAACTCCAATACAAAAAAACAGCCTAATGGTGGATATGCTATCTAAAACTCGCCAACAAGCGCAACTAAGAGCTCAAGAATTACAAAATCAATTCAAAAAATCATCTAGAGATTATCAAAGGATAAATCGCGATTTTATAAAAACAAGAGATCAAGCAAAGGGAAAAGTGGAGAACTTACAAAATTCACTAAAGGAAGCAGACCCTGTTCAAGCACCACAAATACAAGACCAAATAATAAAACAACAAGAAATCATCCAAGAGGCTACAGGAAAAGAACAAGCTGCCCATAAAAAATTAGCAGATCTGGGTAACGCTAAAAAATCTAATGCTGAATTAATGGAAACAACAGATGGACTAAAACAAAAATTTAGCACAGTACTTGAAAAACAAATTAAGCGTAAAGAAATGAGAGAACAAAAAGCTGCTGAAACATCAAAACCCGCAGAACCAGTAGCAACGCCAGAGCCTGTTAAGCCTGAATTCTTAGAACCCCTGCCTCAAAGACCTGTTGTATCAGGAAGAAAAGCTCCTAGTCGTTTTAGGAAAAAAACTCAACCAGAAACTACAGAACAAATTGAAGCTAAACCTATAAATTTAGATGTAGATTAAAAGGGTAATAATATGAAAAAAATAAATTTATTTATTGCAATCTTACTTAGCACAGCTTTAATTACTGGTAACTTTAGCTCAAACATACAAGCAGCAGCTAAACCACCAAAAGCAGGATTTTTTACCAGAACAAAAGCACGCTTTACCAACTGGAGAGCAAAAAGGGCAGAGGTACAGGGAATTAAGTCTCGTAAAAGAGCAGAAAATGCTCAGATAAAAGCTCAACGTGCAGCACGTAAAGCAGCCTTTGTTGGAACAACTGATACAAAAAAAGCAGCCTTCTGGCAAAAAAAAGTAGCTAAATCCGTAACCCAACAAGCTAAATACCAAAGGACTGCAGAACAGCAAGAAACAAGAGCAACAAAACTTGGCAGAAAACTTCCCAAGATACAAAAAGAAAAAGTCAGAAGTGCAGAAGAACTAATTGGCCAATACAGAAGAACATCAATAGCTCCAGAATTCACAAAAAAAGCTACAGAACCAAAAAGCTGGTGGCAACGGCTTAAAAAGACAGTAACAAAGCCTGCAAGAACTTTTAAAAAATGGAGAAAAGAAAAAAAAGAATTAAAAGCACATGTTTCAGGAGAACTTGTAAGAAGAAAAGAAGTTAAAATACAACAAGCTACCGAGACAGCAAGAAAAAGCGTCTATGCCCCTAAATTCACAGCAGAAAAAGCAAGAGAAATAGCTGGTAAAAACGCAAAAAAATTAACTACAATAGGAAAAGAAATAGCAACAAGCAGTCCCGATAAATTCAAGGGATTATATGAACAACAAAAAAAATTACATGACAAAAACATAGAACTTAGAATAGAAGAAGCCAGAGCACTTACCTTAAAAAGCTTAAAGTCAAAAGATCCTGAAAAAATAACCGCCGCCTTAAAAGACGCCACAGTATTGGCAAGAGGTGCAGCATCAGTATTAAAAAATGATGATCTTATATCGGTAAACAAGACACATGTAACAAAATTACAAAAAAAGTTAAACGACGAAGCTGATCCAGATAAAAAAACAATTCTTAAAAAGCAGATAAAAGAAGCTAAAAAAGAAATTAAAACTATATCCGGCAAAGACATACAAAGAAGCCAAACTATAATTGCTGAAAAAGAAGAGGCTATAAAAAAACTCGGAAAAAGCAAAGATAATGAAAAAAGAAAAGCTGAAATTAGAAAGAGCATTACTTATTCAAGAGCCTCTATAGATAAAAGACAAGATACTCTAAATAAGCTAGGAATTAAAATAGAAGAAAAAAAAGCAAAAGAAAAACAAAAACCAGAAATTAGACAAGAAACAAAAGTAATGACACTTGAAGAATTCTCAGAGAAAAAACCAGCACAAAAACAATCCACAATTCAAGATTTTAAAGCAAGACAAGCCCCAGTAATTCCAAGAAAAATAAATTCTACGCCACCACCAAGAGTTCCATTAAAACCATACAGGCCCACACAAGAAGCAGTTCCCGCAGGATAAGTTTTTAAATTAGGAAGGACCGTTAATCAAATGAAGAAAATAACAATAGGACTAATTTTTACAGCCATACTTGCAACCTCTTGTGTGAACTACCAAGAGATGAACGCTGGCCCAATTAGTTACATGAAAAACAGATATGCTAAGTTTCAAAAGAAAAGAGCTATAAAAAAACATATCGTACAAAAAAACAAATTCCAACAAGCAAGAAATAAGTTCAAAACAGTAAAAGCAAAAAAACCTTTTTGGAAAAGATTTAGCCCTGCAAGGGCAGCAAAAAAAGCTAGAAAATGGTGGCAAAAGCGTCAAGAAGTAAAACAACAAACAAAAAAAGCTTTTGACTTACACAAACAAATATCAAAAAAACAAAAGATTATGAATCGTATTAATGCTGATCTAAAAGCTGCGAAAAGTCCTGAAGAAATAGCAAGAGTTGAATATGCAAAAAAAACTCTTGGACCAAAACTTCAAAATGAACAAAAAACAGCACAAAGTGAATTAGAAAAAATCACAGGTTTAAAAACTTCTGCTACAACAAAAGAAATTAAAGAAAAAACAAAAATATTAAAAGATAAAACAAAAGAAACCAATCTTAATACAAAAGAAAAACAAGGCGATCAAACAAGAGTAGAAGAACTTAGGCAAGACCTTACCAGACGCAAACAAGAAGAAAACAAGAGACCTAAAACAGGACTCATTGACGGCATAAAAATAACAGCTAAACAATTGAAGGACGCTTTTCTGGGAAGAAAAAAACCAGATACCAGCTTAAAAGAAAAACCTGTGATGGTTGAAAAAGAAATAAAGACCATGACCCTTGAAGAATTTACAGGTAAAAAAACACCACCAACACCACCACCATCAAGAAAGTTAGAAGCACCAACGCCACCGCCTTCAAGAGTTGAACCTGAATCAGGAAAACCTAAAACAGCACCTAAAACCTTTAAAGAACAACTAAAAGAAATCGCCACCAAAAAGACAACAGGTGCTCAAGACAAAGTCAAAGAAATAGAAGCTAAACGAGAAGCTGTAGAACAAAAAGCAAGAGAGTTCACAAGACAACAAGCGAAAGCTAAACAAGAAGAAAAAACTCTTACTGGGATTCAAAATAGTGAAGCAGCTAAACGAGCTAGAGAAAAATTTTTACCTGCAAAACAAGAAGGCGACGACTATTAAATTAAATTTTATCTAAAAAAAAAGAGGGCTGGGATTTTTCCCCAGCCCTCTTTTTTTTGACTCGTTTTTTTATATCTTTAATTTAAGCCCTTGGTCTTCTTGTTCTACCAGATGGAGCCTGTGACTGTGAAATTCCTTGCAACTCAACCTTTATATCTTCCAAGGTATAAGAAGCTTCATCAAGATCATCATCAGAAACATTCTCATCATTTAATCTGCTAATTACATCACCAAGCAAATTATTAATGTTTTCAATCTTTGCCCAAGCTACAGCAATTCCACCTCTGGAACTTGAACTTTTTAACTGTTTTAATTGAGCCTGAATATCTTGAGATATTTGTAATGCATTATCTATATCATCATCGCTAACTTCTTGATTATTCAAGTGGGCAATAGCTTCATCAAGATTCGCTTCTATATTCTGGATATCTGTAGCAGAGATAGAAACCTGCTGTGCAACAGAGCCTCTTCTTCTACCACCCCTGGATCTTCTTGAAGTGGTACGAACCTCTACTTCTTCTTCCTCAAAACTTAAACCTCTTTGAGCTTCCCTGCCGCCTTGCCTTATTCCTCTCTTAGCTTCCATCATCGCTTTTTGAGCTTCTAGGCGAGCGGCTTCCGTTCCACTTTTTATAGTTTCACGTAAAGTATCTGTTCCCATCTTTGCTAAATCACTTGCTGTATCGATACCAGCCTTAGCAACGTGTTTTAAAATTTCAAGGCCAGCCTGCTTTGCACCACTCATAGCTTGACCACCAACTTCTCTGGCTGTATCCCTAGCGCTTGTAGCCATTTGAGAAGCTTTCGCTTTGGCTTTTTCTTTATATTTTTGTTTTAATGCTGAAGCCTCTGCGGCTTTAGCCTTTGCTTTAGCTTTTGCCTTAGCTTGCAAATCACTGGCACCAGATCTTAAACCACTAACTTCAGATCCAACACCTTGCTTAAAACCAGAAAACTCCTGTCTTGCAGATTGACCAACAGCAGTAGCATCCTGCTTCATACCAGAAGCCGCTTGTCGAGCTGTTGCCATTGGAGGTGGAGGTGGTGGACCCTTTGGTCTTGGAGGTGCTGTCATTGTAAATACTGATTGCAAACAACAAACAGACATTGTTATTGCTAAAACAAGATATCTCGAGATCTTCATAAAATCCCCTTCCCCTTAAAAATATGAATATTACATCTACTTAAATCTTTTTTTTATTCTACCAATATCATTTTAATGTAATTATTTTACTAATAGCAATAGATTGAATAAAGTTTTTATAAATAAAACAAAGGAGCATCCGGACTTGTCACGCCATAGCCTTTGCGACGGCGGAAGGGTGCGATTCTGGAGTATCACGGGAGCATGCTCCCGTGATATTATAATATGATGTCTCTTAGCTGAGCTCTGGAAGTTTTCTAGACTTACTCCAAGAATCAAGCTCGATAAAATATTTAAGTAACTCTTCTAGTTGAGATAAACGAACAGAATTAGGTCCATCAGAAAACGCAACCTCAGGATTATCATGAACTTCCATAAATAATCCGGCTATACCTTGAACAATAGCCGAGACTGCCAACTCTGGGACAAACTTCCTGTCCCCGCCAGTCGAACAACCTTGGGCGCTAGGCCTCTGGACAGAGTGGGTGACATCAAAGACTACTGGATTACCAAAACTTTTCATAATGGGGAAATTTCGATAATCTACGACCAAGTTATTATAACCGAAGGCATAGCCTCGCTCACAAACCCATACATTTTGATTTTTGGTAGATTCTACTTTCTCTATAACAGCCTTCATGTTTTCAGGTGCAATAAATTGCCCTTTTTTTACATTTACAATTTTACCTGTTTTGCCTACAGCTAAAAGTAAATCTGTTTGTCTACATAAAAATGCAGGTATTTGTAAAACATCAACAACCTCAGCAACAGAATCAACTTGGCTCACTTCATGAATATCAGTAACAACAGGTACTTGAAATTCAGATCGAACTCTTTCTAGAATTTTTAGACCTTGATCAATACCAACCCCTCTTTTGCCAGAAACTGAGGTCCTATTAGCTTTATCAAAGGAACTCTTAAAGATTAAGTTAAACTTTAACTTTTGGGATAAAACTTTCAAAGCCTCTGCCATTTTAAGGGAGTGAGTTTCACTCTCTATACAACATGGCCCTAAAATAAAAAATATTGGATTAGAATTTGATTTTATATTTCTTAGAATATCAAGTCTTGCTTCAACACTCACGATAACTCCTGTAAAAAATTGCTAGGGGCATACGCCCTGCGCTACTTATACCGGCCTGCTTCCGCAGGCGTTTTTAACTATATATCTAACTTTATCATACAAAACAATTTCTTTTTGATAGAAATGAAATACCCGTGGGAACGGGTCATCTTGTATTAGCCCAGGGCCGCCGCCCAAGGGCTACTCGCCCTCTTCATCCTCGTGCAGCCCATTAACCTTGCAAAACTCATCCAGTATGCCATTAACAAACTTATAAGCATCTCTTTCTGCAAAAGCCTTGGCTAACTCAATAGCCTCATTTATAACGATAGACGGAGCTGTTTCTTTCTGATTCAGCTCCCAAATGGCCATTCTTAGAATAAGCAGGGTGCAACATCCTAAACGATCAATACTCCAATGCTTTAACAAAGGTTTTATCTGTTCATCAATCTCACTGCGCTTTGCAATGACATCTTGAACTATTTCAATTACAGCGGAATCGTCAGGTATGTCTAAATCAAAACCAACTTTGAATTTATCTATAACCTTATCAAAAGGCACAGTGTAATCTAATCTGTCCATAGAATATAATAAATGAAAAGCTAAGGACCGAATAGTACGTCGGGGCATTGTATTATTATTGTTTTTTTCAAAATTAGCCATATTATTTAAACCAGAAATGTTAGAGAATTAATCAGCTCTTTCAATATACTTATTTTGACGTGTGTCAATTTTAAGCCTGTCACCTTCATTAATAAATAATGGTACGGCAACAACTATACCTGTTTCTAATGTAGCAGGTTTATTTCCACCTTGGGCGGTATCACCTTTTACACCGGGAATAGTTTCTTTAACTTCTAATACCATAAACATTGGGGGTTCAACAGAAATAGGAGAACCTTTAAAGAATAGAACGCTATAAAGTTCACCTTCTTTGAGATATTTCTTAACAGATTTTATTTGATCTTTATTGAAATCAAACTGTTCGAAATTTTCTTGATCCATGAAATGGTATAAATCATCTGCATACAGATATTGCATACTTTTGGTTTCTAAATCTGGATCTTCAAATTTTTCTCCAGATCTAAAAGTTTCTTCTAAAAGCCTACCTGTTATTAAGTTCTTTAGCTTTGTACGAACAAAAGCACCACCCTTACCTGGTTTTACGTGTTGGAATTCAACCACTAACCAAGGTTCTTTGTTCCATAATAACTTTGTAGTACCACGTTTAAAATCTGATGTTGCAATCACAGCTTTCTATCCTCCAGAATTATTAATAGATAATTTATATATTTCAAGTGTCTAAAAACAAAAAAGACTTTAGATCAAATATAAATTTAATTTACACTCAATCTAAAGTCAAAAGGATACTATAAAACACGCAATTATGCTATTATAATATGCTACTTGGAATCTTTTTTAAGATCATTGAGCTCTTGTTCAAGTTTTTCTACTTTTTTATTCATTTCGTTAATTTTATCAGTTACAGCCCTATCCATTTTAATTAAAGCATCATGCAGTTCTGCTACCTTGCGTCTAAGGCCACTATTATCTGAGCTACTAGGCCTTGTTGCAGCAGACGTAATAGCACTTCCTAAAAAACTACCCGCTAAAGCACCACCAAAAGCTTCTCCACCACCTCTTGCCTGCAATCCACCAACAAAAAACAATACTGATACAAGCCCTAAAACTTTATTTCTTAACATATTATTTCCCCTTTTTTATATTATTAACTTCTTTATTCAGCTTATTTATTTTTTCATCAACTTTTTCAAGAGCTGCAGCAACCCCCTTATTAAAGTTAATTAACCCATTTTGTATCCGGCCAAGATCATAAGCAATATCTTCACCTGACGAATCTGATGAAGATGAAGGAGCAGTTTCTGTAGAAGTCATAGCACTTCCTAAAAAACTGCCCGCGAAAGCACCACCAAAAGCATAAGCACCTCCATGGTGCCTACCACCATGACGACGCCCTCGTCCACCTCTGCCTCTACTATGAGAACGACTACGACCTCCACCACGATGAGAACGCCCGCCACCACCGTGACCTCTTCTAGCGTCCAAAACAGAAATAAAACATATCAATAAAATTAAGCATAAGATTTTATTTTTTAACATAACCACCCTATTTTTTTTAGAGCTATTTTTTCTTACAACAATAAATCCCAAGAAGATAACAGCCAAGAAAAGAACAATTAAACCTATTATGAGTAATGTTGTTACTTGTTTTCTATGTTGTTGCTCTATCTGATCTTGTAAACCAGAAAATTTCTCTTGCTGTTGCTCTCTTCTAAGCTGCTCAACATCTTGCTGAGCCCTTGAGCTTCCAGAATCCTTTGTCATAGCTCCTACCATCATGCCGCCAATCATTCCACCGGCAAGACCACCAGCAAAACCACTACCTCCACGATCAGCAAAGATTAATGTATTTGGTAATAATAAAGAACAGAATAAAACTAAAGATAAGATTAGTTTTTTCATTTTTGCCCCCCTTCTTTCCCCAAAAAATATAATTTAAAAAGAACCGCTTTATGTTATATTGGCCGTAAATAAATTTGTTTATAGATTTATATTGGCAAAAGTTATTGCTGACAGTCAATATTTAAGGGGAAAAAATGCAAGGCTATATATTCGAACTAATAAAAGAAGAAAAGAAAAGAGAAGAAAATACAATATGTCTCATAGCTTCAGAAAACTATGCTTCTCCCGGAATATTAGAAGTAGCAGGCTCTGTCCTCACTAATAAATATGCAGAAGGCTACCCCGGAGCACGATATTATGGAGGCTGCCAAGTTGTAGATAAAGTTGAAAACTATGCACGAGATATGGGTAAAAAAACCTTTTGTGCCGATCACATAAACGTTCAACCTCACTCAGGCTCCAATGCAAACTTAGGCGTATACTTTAGCCAATTAAATCCCGGGGATACAGTTCTTGGAATGTCGCTAAGCGCAGGCGGACACTTAACACATGGACACAAAATAAATTTTTCGGGTAAATTCTTTAATTTTGTTCCCTATGGCGTAAGCCCTGAAACGGAACAAATAGATTATGATGAAATAGAGATTCTGGCCCAACAGCACAAACCTAAGATGATTGTTGCTGGCGCTTCCGCTTACTCAAGAGTTATAGATTTTAAAAGAATCCATAAAATCGCAAAAGATAATAACTGCTTATTATTAATAGATATGGCACACATTGCAGGCCTTGTTGCCGCAGGCGTTCATCCAAGCCCTATCCCTTTTGCAGACTTTGTTACAAGCACTACACACAAAACATTACGCGGTCCTCGTGGAGGATTCATTTGCTGTAAAGCTGAATTCGCAAAGAAACTAGATCGCGCAATAATGCCCGGATGCCAAGGCGGTCCGCTTATGAATATAATCGGCGCAAAAGGCCTTGCATTTGAACAAGCGCAAACAAAAGAATTTAAAGAGTATCAAGAACAAGTAGTCAAAAATGCAAAAGCTATGGTAAAGGTCTTTAAAGA
>Ga0075122_10000831_pt1 | contig 23314 bp, 18 predicted proteins | sample AntAceMetag02UKB_FD_69790 | JGI IMG/M metagenome (GOLD analysis project Ga0075122, IMG submission 69790) | Saline lake microbial communities from Ace Lake, Antarctica - Antarctic Ace Lake Metagenome 02UKB | ecosystem: Environmental > Aquatic > Non-marine Saline and Alkaline > Saline | place...
CGTGCTCAGCGAAACCTTGCAAGTTACCTTGAAGCAATTCAAAACTGTGATCAAGATAAACTTAATGAACTTGCCGATAAAATTGATAATGACCCCAAATTTGCTGATGAGTTCACCGACACTACATTATCTATTTTATTGGAAGGAAGCAAACCTCTAAAAAGTGAAATTTTGGGGAATTTGACCGTTGCTTTGGTTACAAAGGAGATATCGAAAAATGAATTTTATGACCTCAGCCTTATTGTTGTGGAAGCGTCAATCCCTGCACTAGAAAAACTGGCCTATTTTATTGAATTTAATATCAATAAATTTCAAAGTTGGGGAAACTTTGAAGAAACAAATTTAAGAATTAAGGGCTTGAGGCTCAAAGGTGAGCCTCTTTTATTATCTTTGGGAATAGCATTGCGCTCCGAAAACGAGTTGATCATTGATAGTAATGGATTTAAACTTTACTTTCATGGATATTCAAGCGCAGATAAAAAGGAAAGAATGAGGTTTGAATCAACCAAGTAATATAAGAAATGGGTTCACGCTCATGCCGGGCGTACTCAAATTTTTAGAGGCCGACCTCTCCCGATGTTTCGATCTGTGTGTGGTGACTCAGAAAAACATTGGACATAGATAAAGGAAAAAGCAATGTTCATAAAGAATTTTGGTTTGTTTTGGCACGTTGACGAAGTCGATTGGTATCCGGGAAAGGGTAAAAAGGATGCCTTCCGCCTCCTAGGGCGTTCAGGAAAGAACTTGCCTGGTCTGCGGCTGGCCGATTTTCGGTACCAGCAAGGAATTTACATTCTCTATGGTAACTACGGTCCCTATTATACTGGTCTAACCACAGAGCAAGGTCTTGGCAAACGCCTGCAAGACCATTTTGTTGATGACCATGCGGATCAATGGGATCGCTTCTCATGGTTCGGTTTTCGGCAAGTACTCATGGGTAGAGATAAATTTGGTATCTGCAAACTTAGGGAATTGGCTAATATCGCGGTTGGGGAGCCTACAACTATCATCAGAGATGTTGAAGCACTGTTAATCCGAGCTATGGGACTTATCAATATTTCTCAGACACAGTTTGCAGAAGGTGATGAGTGGGTACAAGTCAAAGAACACGAAACAAGTCGTTACATAGAAAAAGTCGGAAATAAGTAATCAAAAGTTTCCCAACGAAGCGTTTAGAATAGGGATATCGCCTCCCCTTCTGCGATATATCCCAAAAAACTAAGGAAAACGGTCAAGCCGCAAGTATTATCTCAACCTGGTTATAGAAATCGACTGGGTCAAAAGGCTTCAAAATAATCCTATACCCGTTGGTATCAAACTCAATACATCTATCGATTGAGGGCCCTTTTCCTGACACAACGTTTAAATAATCAACAAAACTAACACCAAACCCCCACCGAAGAACACAATTGCGGCAATGATCGGTTTCATGTTCAAAGTTCCACACTTACTGCATTTAAGCTCACCGTCATCGAGTTGTTTCCCACAAGAACCGCATTTCTTGAGTTTGCTCAAAATATTCCCATCCTCTTTCTCCTGAACTTCCTCGTCTTCATCAAACTCAAAAGACCGTTTGGCCCGAAACTTCATATCCGTAGTCCTGCATTCATCGCATTTCATGTTGAGACCATCAAACTGATGTCCGCAAACCAGGCACTGTTCATCTAAAAACTTGTTCCCTTTACAGTTGGGACATTCTGTGAAGCCATGCTGCGTTTTACAGGACGGACATGTCTCCACCATAAAGGCGTAACCCAAGATAAAATGTCTCACCGGGACATAAACAATCGACCACAGAAACCAGAAAAGACCGATCAAAACCGGGATTGATATTATTGCCCAGTATTGAACCTCTTTTCCTTCAGCCCGCAGGTTCAAGACTCCGTAGGTTGAGTCAAACACTCCAAGCCCAAACCAACTTGCGAAGAATAAAAACCCGATCAATAAAGACCATTTGAACCAGAACACAAGTGCTTCAACTAGTTTATCCATGAAATCCATATTGCCTCCTTTGATGATAGATTTTAAAAGAGAAAGTCGTGGTTCGACGGATGTCCTCTAACCTTGACTTATTGTACAAGAACTCTTATCGGTTCTTAGCCCTGCTGACATTGGGGAATGATCTTTTGCTTGATATGCCCAATTGCGAGTTTTTGACTCCCATAAAGGTTAAAGTTTTTTCCTGACTGGACAACTTTTCAGGTCAGACAAAAACATGTTAGTCGTACTTTTAATACGTTCTTCAACAAATAACAAGAGAATTAAGTTCTTCAATGACTTAGCACACCCTCTTATCATGTGGAAAACCAACAATGGAGACCGCATGGTAAAGGACATAAACAAGAAGATCGGGAAACGCATTGCTGAGTTCCGCAAACAATCCGAACTTTCACAGTCTGAATTGGCCGAACAGGTTAAGCTCAGTACCGAATACATATCAAGACTTGAACGGGGTGTTAACGCACCCTCAATTCAAACCCTGAACATACTTGCTGATGTTCTCAACGTCTCAATACGAGACTTCCTGACTTTCACAGACGGAGAGGATTGGTCTGTAGAAATTGAATCTCTGGTGGTGCTATTGAGAAACAAGAAAGGAAAAACGATACAAAAAATCTTGAAGCTGAGCGAGGTTTTGGACGAGTGAGGATTAATTCTCGCTCAGGTATTCCTCAATCCGTTGTGCGACCAACAAATCATCTTCTTCTCTCCGGTCTGTTAGCATTTCCAATATCTCCAACAACAGTAGACCAATTTTGTTTCCCGGTTCCATCACCTTCCTCAATTGCTCCAGGCACCGGTTTAAATCTTTTCTTTCCATAACAATCCCTCCTTAGTTCTCTACCGGCTTCCCAATCCACACTAAACTGTCATCCAAATGGTTCATCACATACACCCACTGGAAGCCATCCGGCGGTTGGTAAATGGTGAGTTCTGCATTGTCCTCTGAAACTGATTCCAATACCTTGCAACCACAATACTGATCGACCTCACTCTTCCAATACTCAGTAAACTCGACCGGCGTGGTATTCGGTTGCAGAGAAATGGTTGCAGTCTCCCCACCATTAACGAGATAACGGTAACCATCAGATTGGGCTGCTAAAACCATCATTAGTTCACTCGCAATGATTATCCGAAAAGTCTCCTTGATGAATAGAACCAAATCCAACTGGCACTCTTGGAGGAAATCGATGGAGACAATTGAGCTCCAATTGAACGGGGAGTACTCACAAATGAAACTAAATCCGTCCGTCGCACTGAGGGGTGAACAAACCTGAAGAACGTATGTTTCAAGCTCTTCTACAGATCCTATTGTTCCAGTTGCCAGTTTCTCCTGAACCATTTTGTAACACTCTGCCAGGAACTTTTCGTAAACTGGATGGAGTTTTTCAGCCATGATCATTCCTCTTTTTGAAGTGAGATAGGCGGTGTTGAGTGAAATAGAGATCTCTTTCAATGGACAACCCGAATGGTCTCTCAATGGATTCCAGTTCTTCCAGGCTGACATACCCGAGTTCGTCATGAGCAAGCCCGGTCACGAATCCGAATGCGATCCTTTCAACCGGATCAAGCTCCGTTATGTACCACGTCGCAGAACCGCAAGGATCAAAAAATTTGCATACAACAAGTGGGTCTTCTTCATCCTGTTGCGAATAGAGGGGATAGTCCTTCATTAGCTCCACAAGCTCATCGGTAAAAAGTTTCATAAAGCTCTCCAGATTGGGTTTACATGAGGTCTTCATCCACAAAACTGATATACTTACCATCGCCAACAACAATGTGATCCAGTACTTTGATACCGACTAGATTTCCCACTTCAACCAGGCGCTTCGTAATATCCAGATCCTGTGTGGAGGGCTGCGGATCGCCCGAGGGATGGTTGTGAATCATCACTATTGCTGCTGCCCTCTGTTCAATCGCAGGTGCAAACACTTCACGGGGATGCACAATACTTTGGTTGATAGTCCCCATCGTGATCAGTACCTCTGAGATCAGTCGGTATTTGTTGTCCAATACCAATGTGAAGAACATCTCTTGGAAGGCGTTACCGAGTCTGGTTCCGAAGTGTTCATAGATCCGTTGCGAGGTATTGAACGATTCACCTCGTTGGATGCGATTCTCTGCGTAGCGGATACACACTTCACTTATCATCGATGCGGCTTCATTCTGTGACATACCATTGAGCATCTCTCTCACAGAACTTCCTTTCAATTCACCTTCAGGAACATCTAACAACCGCTGCAGAAGTTGTTCATCGGTCAAAAAGTTTTGTGGAATCATACCTTCTATCCATAAATAGTGTTTAATTACAGCAGGATCTCTTTTTCGTTCACAAGACATAAAGATACTCCTGAATCGAAAAAGAGACTTTTAAACGGGTTAAAAAGGCACGTGAGAACTAATTACTTGAAGTCCTCAACACGAGTGATCTGGTACGGGAATTTCTGACCAGAGTACTCTAAAAGCAGGTTCTTTCCGACTTTAGGATCAAGCCCCCCGGTCGGAATGTGGAAGTACCGACAGAATTTCGGTTTGGAAGTCGACTCCAAATTCTCTTTGGAATACTCGTTAAACGTATCGCCGAAGTCAGCAAGTACGTATTCGTTCACATAGATGCCAAAAAACGGGTACGTCTCTAGCTGGCCAGTATCCTCATTGGTCACCTTACAATAGCCAAACACCTCTGACTTCTGCTTAAAGTCGGGTTGCCCTTTGTTGTTGACCGCGATCTCCAATACCAGCGTTTCCCCAGTTTTTTTCCCAGCTTCGTCAATGTACGTTGCGCAAATTTTCTTTATCATAGTTTCCTCTTTAAAAGTTTTTAAAAAAATAGGAATTGAGAAATTCAGTTCCCCACTACAGGGTATCACAATGCATCGTAATTGTCAATCAATACAGCTTATTAAATATTATGAAAGGTAAAGGAAGCGGACTTTTTCTAGTAAGAATGGGGGGAGATCAAAAGAAGTAAGGATGGTGCTTTTTTCAGTGATAGTCAGCTTAGTTGACTCAGGGTTGCGAGTTCTATCCCATAGGATCTTGTGTTACAGAGATTTCCACCCTTAGGACCTATTGACAATCAATCCTTACAGCGTAAGCTGGAAAACAAAATTGGTGAGACTATTTTCAGTAAAAATTTCCTACCCGATTCAAAAAAGGTATATGACACAATCAACAAACAATCTAGCAGCCTACATCTGGTCTCTAGCTGATCTGCTGCGTGGAGACTTCAAACAGAGCCAATACGGACGTATAATCCTTCCCTTTACCCTGCTACGACGTCTGGAAGGGGTTCTGGCAAAGAGTAAAGAGTCAGTTCTGACCGAATATGAAAAAATACAATCCATGAACTTGCCAGAAGAGGCCCAGGAAAAACTGTTGCTGCGTGCCACTGGTGGGTTGACTTTTTTCAATGTCTCTAAAATGGATCTCTCTAAGCTTGGGGAGTCCGGTATCAAGGATAACCTGGAATCCTACCTTCAAGGATTTTCGAAACATGCCCGGGAGATCTTTGAATATTTCAATTTCACAGAGTTTATAGGCCAGTTAAACGATGGCAACCTGCTCTATAAGGTGGTGCAAAAAGTCAGAAACACCGATCTCAGTCCTCAGGCTATTAGCAATCATGAGATGGGATTGGTGTTTGAAGAGTTAATCAGGCGGTTTGCTGAAAGTTCCAACGAAACCGCTGGTGAGCACTTCACCCCACGTGATATTGTGCGCCTTACCACTTCACTAGTGTTTATGGAGGACGATGACGCCCTGATCAAACCTGGTATCATACGCACAATCTATGATCCCACTGCGGGGACCGGCGGATTTCTCTCTTCCGGGATGGAGTATGTGCATGAACTTAATCCACAGGCAGTAATGCGGGCCTTTGGTCAGGAACTCAACCCGGAAAGTTACGCGATCTGCAAAGCGGATATGTTGATCAAGGGGCAGGACGTCACCCGTATCAAGCTAGGTAACACCCTTTCCGGTGACCAACTCTATGCAGACAAGTTTGACTACATGTTGTCCAATCCACCTTTTGGAGTTGATTGGAAAAAGATCGAAGGGGAGATCAAGAACGAAAACGCTATCAAAGGGTTTGATGGTCGTTTTGGTCCAGGTTTGCCCAGGGTTTCAGATGGCTCCCTGTTATTTCTGTTGCACCTGATAGGTAAAATGAGGGACGGCTCCGACGGTAACGGACAGGAAACGACAGGCTCCCGGATCGGTATCATACTCAATGGCTCACCGCTGTTTACCGGTGGTGCAGGTTCTGGGGAATCGGAAATCCGCCGTTATATCCTTGAAGCAGATCTATTGGAAGCTATTGTTGCCTTGCCCACCGACATGTTCTACAACACCGGCATCGCAACCTATATCTGGGTACTGTCCAATAAAAAACCGGTAGAGCGCAAACACAAGGTACAATTGATCAACGGAGTAAACCTCTGCGATAAAATACGCAGGTCTTTAGGCTCGAAACGCAATGTGATGGATGACGATGACATTGCCACTATCACCCGTTGTTTCGGAAATTTTGAAGTAGTTGAAACCAGGGAACTTGACAAACCAGCCGAGCAGAAAAACAAACGGGGTCGTCATTCCGAAAATGGCGAAACAACAGCCCCCAAAACCTTTGCCAGCAAAATCTTTAACACTTATGAATTTGGTTATCGTCGTATCACCATCGAACGTCCCCTACGGGAGTCCTACCAGTTCGGTGATGAAAGGATCTGTGAACTGCGTTTTGCCCCCAAACCGTTGAAAGCAGCCACGAAATGGATCTATGCCAAATATGGGCAAGAGTGGACAGACGATGCCGACTGTGAACAATACGGTTTGTTGGGTGAGCACGAAATTGATATCCGCACCCATCTCAAAAGCCAATTTTCTGAATTGAAAGAAAAACAGATCAAAGACTTACTCGACAGCAAAACCTGGTTAATTCAGAAACAAATCTTGATTAAGGCAAAACAGTTGCAGAAGGTTATCGGTATCGAACAACATGATGATATGAATGAGTATGAGGAAGCCCTGAAATCTACTGGTGTGAAACTGGACGCCAAAGAGAAAAAACAGATAACAACGGCAGTCAGTTGGAAAAACCCCCGAGCTGAAAAAGTCATCAAGAAGATTCATAAAGGCAAAGCCCACCCGGTTTACGGTCTGTTCGAGTTGGATGGCAAAGTGATTGAGTATAAACCCGATGGCGACCTCAGGGACTTCGAGAACGTCACCCTGGATCCTAACAGACCTGTCAATGAACTCAATGACGCTTACTTTGCCAAAGAAGTGCGGCCCCATGTTCCCGATGCTTGGATTGATATGAGTAAAAGAGATGCCAAGGATGGAGAGGTTGGTGTTGTAGGTTATGATATACCATTCAATCGACTCTTTTATAAATTCGAAACTCTTAGAACACTAAAAGACTTGGATATTGAAATAAAAGAAGCTACAAAACAATTGCTCAGTCATTTAAGTATGGAGGATGAGTAATGACTCAGTTTTTAATATATTCCAAATATAAGGATTCCGGGTTTGAATGGATTGGCGATATACCTGTGCACTGGAAAACTGATAGAATTGGTAATGTATGTAAAGAACGAAGAAAAAAGGTTAGCGATAAAGATTTTCAACCGTTGTCAGTGACAATGAATGGAATAGTGCCACAGCTAGACTCAGTTGCAAAAACAGATGCTGGTGATGACAGGAAGCGAGTTTGTAAAGACGATTTTGTTATAAACAGCAGGTCTGATAGAAGGGGTTCTTCTGGGATGTCTACATTTGACGGTTCAGTTTCACTAATTTGTACAGTTTTAGAGCCACAAAGTATCTACACCAAATATGTTCACTACTTATTGAGATCACTTCGATTTCAAGAAGAGTATTATCGATATGGAAGTGGGATCGTATCCGACTTATGGAGTACAAAATATTCATCAATGAAGAATATTGTTATACCAATGCCTTCTGAAAAAGAACAAAAGCAGATTTGTGAATTTTTGGATTACGAGAGTAATAATTTGGCTGTAATGAAAAGACAACATGAATTGCTTTCCAAGGCATTAAATGAAAAAAAGAAAGTCGCTATTTCAAAAGGAATCATTGTAAGTTCGGTAAAAAAACAATCTGAGATCGAATGGCTAGACGAAATTCCAAAACACTGGTGTGAAATAAAAGCAAAATATTTGTTTAAAGAAATGAACAGGAATGTCCGACCGGAAGATGATATTGTTACGGTATTTAGAGATGGTCAGGTTTGTTTAAGGAGTAAACGGCGGTTATCTGGATTTACTATGGCAGTACTGGAGCATGGTTATCAGGGCATTCGTAAAGGAGATCTAATTCTTCATAGTATGGACGCATTTGCTGGAGCAATTGGTGTCTCAGAGGATGACGGTAGAGCTACACCCGAATATGTAGTAACAACACCATTTGATAATAGGTACAACTGTCATTATTTTGCTGAAGTGATAAGACTCATGGCCAGCAGAGAATATATTTTTGTTATTTGTCCTTCAGTCAGGGAAAGGGCTCCGAGATTCAGGTATTCAAAATTTTCGGGCGTAAAGCTACCCGTTCCTCCGATAAAAGAACAGAATGCAATTGCAAAATATATTTCTAAACTACAGAATCTAGAAAAAAAATCAGCGCGACTTGTAAACCTGAAAGAGGAAAAGTTTAAACTCCTTGCAAATGATTTGGTTCTAGGAAAAATTGACGTCCGCAACTGGAAGAATCCAACTGACAGTATGATAAGCAACGCACAATAAAATCGAACCGGCATGGATGACAAATCGAGTGAAAGTACCTTTCAAAAGGACATCATTGACCAGATGGTTGCCAATGGTTGGAAGCGGGGTAAACCAGAAAAGTATAATCGTGATCTGGCCTTGTATGAAGAGGATCTGCTGGGGTTTGTGAAAGATACGCAGGAGGATCAGTGGCAAAAATTCTGCAATCTGTATCCGAATAATCCAGAACAGAAATTCCTGGAGCGGGTGGCCAATCAATTAAACAAAGTGGATCCCAATGCCGCCAACAAAGAGATGCGCACCTTCGGGACCCTGGGAATCCTGCGCCATGAAATAAGGGATCGCGGTACCCGTTTCAATCTCTGCCAGTTCAAACCGGAACATGATCTTAATCCAGATACCCTGGCACGTTACGATAAAAATCGTCTACGGGTTGTACCGGAATTGGTGTATAGCCCCTGGGCAACAGCAGAGCAACTTGCAGAAACCGGTGTAAAGGCCAAAGCGTGGCGTATTGATCTGGTCCTGTTCGTGAACGGAATCCCGATTGCAACATTAGAACTAAAGTCAGAATTCAAGCAGTCAGTGGATAAAGCTATCAAGCAATATAAAACGACCCGTTTTCCCATAGATCCACCCACCAAAAAACCGGAACCTCTGTTAACCTTCAAACGTGGGGCTCTGGTTCACTTTGCGGTCAGCCAATACGAAGTGCATATGACCACCCGCCTGGAAGGAGTTGAAACTTTCTTTTTACCCTTCAACAAAGGCACCAAGGAGGGTGGAGCCGGGAATGATGTACCGGATAATGTTGACCAATACGCAACAGACTACTTGTGGAATGAGGTATTGCTACCCGACAATCTTCTTAAAATTCTCGCTCACTATGTACATCTACAGATCGAAGAAAAAGAGGATTGGGAGGGGCGAAAAACCAAGAAAGAGACCTTAATCTTCCCTCGTTATCATCAGTGGGATGTTGTCAACAAACTGATTACAGCTGCCCGTACGGACGGTCCCGGAAACAAATACCTGATTCAGCACAGCGCCGGTTCCGGAAAATCCAACTCTATCGCCTGGACCGCCCATCAACTATCATCACTATATGACCAGGTGGGTAACAAACAGTTTCATTCTATCATCATCGTGACTGACAGAACCGTGCTGGATGACCAGTTGCAGGATACCATTTATCAGTTTGAACATGTCGATGGGGTGGTGGGACGAATTAGCAACAAAGAGGGTGACGGTTCAAAATCTGAAAAACTGGCTGCAGCATTGGAGAATTCCCAACCCATCATCATTGTGACGATTCAAACCTTTCCCCACGTCTTAAAAGCCATTGAAAACAGTCTTAGTTTAAAAGAACGCAGCTACGCAATTATTGCTGACGAAGCCCATTCCTCACAAACCGGGTCAACCGCCCGGAAGCTCAAAGAAGTCTTGATGATTGATACTGACGGTGAAGAAGAACCGACATCGGAAGACATACTGGAGGCTACGATTGCTTCTCGTCGTGCAAACAGTAATCTCAGTTATTTTGCCTTTACCGCTACTCCAAAAGATAAAACGCTGCAAATGTTTGGACAGTTACCGAAACCGGATGAAGCGCCCTCCAAACACAATTTGCCAGAAGCCTATCATGTCTACAGTATGCGTCAGGCGATCGAGGAAGAATTCATTCTGGACGTCTTAAAGAATTACACCAACTATAAAGTCGCTTATAACCTGGCTTTGGCCATTCAGGCATCCGATCAGGAAGTGGAAAGTAAAAAAGCCAAAGTAAAACTTAATCAATGGGTACGACTACATGACCATAACATCTCACAAAAAGTGAAGGTGATTATTGAGCATTTTAAAGACAATGTCATGGGATTGTTAGGTGGTCAGGCTAAAGCTATGGTGGTAACCAGTTCTCGCAAGGAAGCGGTCCGCTTTAAACTTGGTTTTGATAAATATATTGCCGAAAAGGGGTATCAAAGAATCCATGCTATGGTTGCATTTTCCGGAGAGGTAGAATTTAACCAGAATGATCCCCAGGTTGAAGGACTATTGGGAAAGAAGTTTACCGAATCCAAAATGAATCCGAATCTTAAGGGTCGTGATATGCGCAAAGCCTTTGATTCAGAAGATTATCAGGTGATGATTGTGGCAAATAAATTCCAAACCGGGTTTGACCAACCTAAGTTATGCGCTATGTACGTGGATAAAAAATTGGGTGGAGTTGAGTGTGTGCAGACCTTATCACGCTTAAATCGTATGTACCCAGGGAAAGCGGAGAGTGGAACCTTTGTCCTGGATTTTTTTAACGATCCTGACGATATTCTTTTAGCCTTCAAACCGTACTATAAAACCGCTGAGTTGGCAGACGTCTCTGATCCCAATCTGGTATTTGATCTGTTTGATAAACTGCGTGCTGCTGGTATTTTCCTGTGGACCGAAGTTGAACAGTTTTGCGAGGCATTTTTGCAAAAGAGTAAGAGCAATGCTGCAATTGGTAACATCTGCAAACCAGCGGTGGAACGTTGGAAGAACCGATATAAAGTTGCTGTAACAGCCTATAAAGATGCAAAAAGGATATTTGAACGGACTAAGAAAACCGCTGATCCAGTACTAATGGCGAATGCTGAAAAGACCTTTAAAGACTGTAAGAAAGCAAAAGATGCCCTGGAAATCTTCAAAAAGGACCTGGGAACTTATGTGCGTTTTTATGAGTTCATGTCGCAGATCGTCGATTACGATAATAAGGATCTGGAAAAACTGAGCCTTTACGCGCGTCATCTCCGACCTTTGTTGCGCGAGTCGTTGATAATCGAAGATGATATCGACCTGAACAGTGTGGTACTGAAACACTATCGATTATCGGAAATTCGTCGGCAGGATCTGAAACTGGAAGAGGCTGGTGAATCGAAGATCATTCCAGGGGAGGGACCAGGGACTGCAACCGCAAAAGACCGAAAGGAAGAATTCATATCACAGATAATCAAACGCTTAAATGAGCTCTTTATCACGGATCAACTGACTGACAAAGACCTAGTGAATTATGCTAAAACCATCAGAGACAAAGTTAGTGAAAATGATTTGGTTATGACTCAAATTGCCAATAACACCAATGAACAGGCTATGCTGGGGGATTTCCCCAAAGCGGTTGATGATGCCGTGATGGACAGCAACGAGGTCCATAAAAATCAAATGATGCAACTATTGTCTGATCCAGATAAAGCCGCTGGTTTTGCCAGGGTGGTGTTTGATCTGTTGAAAATAGCCAGTTAAAAAGATGTTGAGAGGGAAAATCAGGCGAAAATAATCAGATACAATTTTGCAAGGAAGACAGTCATCGTTGAAAATCGGGAGCAAGTGATTGGCCTTCCGATATTAGAATGGTTTAACCAACGATGATCGATTGAAGGAGCCATGACACTGTAAAGGAATATTGAGAACCCTAATATTACATCAATGCTATGTCAGATAAATTGTCGGACCTAGAAAAATGGTTTTGGGATTTTAGCGCATTTGATTTTGAACGATATGCTGAGGAAGCCAAAACAAAACAGTCATTAACTTGGAAAGAGATTAAATTACTTTCTTCTCTTCAGCGGCTTCATTATAAGGGGGAATTGCCCTCAGAGAAGCAGCTTCGATATTTAAAAGACGTTATCAACAAGCATAAAGACCAAAACAATTCTGCTCCCAAAGTTCATAATTACCATAAAAAATCTCTGGTAACGAAAATGGCTGAACATATGACTGTCAGGATGGCCTGGCATGACAACGAATGGAATGGTCATATTTGTAAGAGTCCAGCAAAAAATGATTATTGTGTTGGCGAGTATTCCTTGCTTTCTGCTCGTTTGCGCCATTCAAGAGATTTGAACTATGAAAAGTCAGAACAGCCGATTGACGCAGAAAAAAACAAAAATAAATACATTCCCCCTTGTTTCTGGTCAATCAATGCTTTCTCACAAAAACCTTACCAAATTGAACATAAAAATCCTGTTATCTACGAAACTGAAAAATGCCCTCCGATTCAGGAAAACTTACCTGCTAACTCGGTATTCACTTGGCCTTTTAAATTGTCTTTTAACCGTGCAAACCAAAATTGGAAAGACGGGAAGTACCCTGCCAACCTGGAAGGCCGAATTCAAAATTACAAGTCAAAGTTCACTTCAAGAAAATCCGTTATTTTCTTATATGCTAATTATGACAATCCGGTTTCTAGCGACGAACAACAATATCTATTGATTGGATGTTCATTATTAAAAGACTGGGCTGATCCGCTCCATTTTAAAATTTCACCAGAACGCCTGGAGAAACAAAAACAAAAGAAAGGTCAGCATAATTTCCCTACCATAAATTGGGGTATCCGTCTTTCACTCGATGAAGAAAGTAGTATTCGACTTCCCTATCATGAATATTTAGCTTATGCGGAGCAGTCAAATAACTATGATTACTTGAATGAAATGAAAGTTGTCATCTCAGAGCCAGAGCTGATTCCTAGTTTCAAATATGTCTCCATGAATATTGATGATGATCAGGCGATTTTTCTTCTGACTAAGTTGAGAAAAAGCCTATTCATTATTAAAAAACACGCATTGAATCTGAGCTTTGATACCCAAGATGCCCAGGACAAGGTGAATCACTTACTAGAAAGTTGCTGGAATCATCGTGGGCATTTCCCTGGGTTTGGCAATTTAGCACAACTGATTATTGGCAGGGAAAAAGATGAATTATGCGAATTAGCAAGTCTGCCTGATGAATTGAAAACCGAAAAACCCAAAAGTTATCACAAAACACTTTTTGAAATTGTACATCACCCCGATCAGTTATCTACTGTTCATAAAGAAAAATACAGTGACGAACTTGAGGATTTACTTTGGAAGCTAAAGAAATATAACCTTTCTCCCACGCAGTTCTTACAGCTTAGCTTGCTAAACTTAACCTACAATCAATTTGATAAAATTTTAAATCGAAAAGTGATGCAATGTCCTATAGATCAGGTTGTAGAAAATCTATATCTCATTTATGAGGACTATCCACATCCTGAAGAATCTGAGATAGATGACCGAATTCTAGGAGATAAAGTTGATGGTGTGGTTGAGCTATTCAAAATTGATATAGCTCTCTTCCCGGATACCCGCTTTCTAAAACGCTTCTCAAATTTACAAAATATCCATCCCTCCGATTCAAAGCGACTTCGTTCATTGATCCTAGATTATTTAATGGGATTAGAATTCAATACAGGTGACTGTTTTGATAAAGCTTGGGAAATTGAAGAGCATATTCAGAACTACCCGCTCTTCTACGAGTCTAATTATACTTTGCCAGATCAATTTTTAAGAAACCTTGATGAAGAAAGTAAGCAGCATTTCTCAGGAAAATTGACGCTCGTTGAAAATGGAACCAAGTATTATTATGTGAAGGATATTTACCAAATGGAAGAGCGGATCGGGGAGTATATAAAATCCCGACTTCGCCAAAGAGATCTTGATTCCAACTATTCTTTAGATCCAACCGAATCAGTTGAAACCATTGCTCTGAAGTATGGAAATAACTTTCCGAAAGAAGAATACCTTGAAGAACGTAAGTGGCTTTATTCCCACATATTTCAGAAGCCTTTCTTTGTCATTTCGGGTGCGCCCGGAACTGGAAAATCTTACGAACTGTTAACAATTCTTGAAAAGCTAATTAAAAATGATGAGTCTTACTTACTTCTGACACCAACAGGCAAGGCGGCTCTCAGGCTTCGTCAAAATGAAGAAAATATTTCAGGAATACACGCACAGACTATCGATAAATTTATTAATGATAGAACCCCACCAAAGAGCATTGAAAATTTAATCATTGATGAAATGTCAATGGTAGATCTGAGGAAATTTGATTCTATGCTCAAGAAGCTGGAGGATCATCATATAAAACCCAAGCGGTTAATTTTAGTTGGTGACAAAAATCAGCTTCCTCCAATAGGTTTTGGGAAAATTTTTGTTGATATTATTGAATGGATCAATGGGCATTCCGAATATTCAAAGAATATTGTGATATTGGATGTGAATTTCCGTCAAAAGTCTGATCCGAAAATCATTCAGTTTTCCAAAATATTTACAGGAGAAAGCAAGCATTATGAAGCATTAGCCAAGGAGATCGCTTCAGGAAAAGGGCAAGTTTCTAAAGGAATATATTTGGGCTATTGGAGTAATCGAGAAGAGCTCAGGCATGAATTGGCTGTGAGATTCCAGGAGCTGTATAAAAACGAGTTTGGAGAACAAGAAATATATCCTTTAAAAAATAAAGTATTAAACTTTGACCCTGCCCACACTACAGTAAAGGATTTAAGTCAGCTCACCTTAGAAAAATTCCAAATTATATCTCCCTATAGAGCAGGATATTTTGGTACTCTAGGTTTGAACCTCTACTTCCAAAAATTTTCTCAGAAACCTTTGCTCATCAATTCCCTGTTCAAATCCGGGGACAAAATCATTAGGACTCAAAACCTTTATGAAAATAAGGAGCTAAAACTTTCTAATGGTTCCATTGGGCTGGCAGTAGGAGATACATGGGGAAAATCATTTTTTCCAGAAATCTCAGATTTTATAAATCTGCGTCAGTCCGATGAAGAAAAAATAGAATTAGCTTACGCAATTACCGTTCATAAATCTCAAGGAAGTGGATTTGAACATTTATTTTTAGTTGTTCCTCCCAAGATGAATCTTCTTTCAAGAGAATTGCTTTATACCGCCTTAACTCGTTCCAAAAAAGGAATTTCGATTTTTATCTACGGTGAGCCCAAAGCAGAGTTTAAGGATACTATTTTTGAACAAATCAGAAATGTCTCCCATGTTGCCACACGAAAGACAACGTTACTGAATAAAACCTATTGGGATTACAGTTATACTCCGGCAGAAGGGAAGAATGTTAAGTCCAGGATAGAATATCTATTGTATAAAAAATTAGAGGCATCTCAGGAAGAATACGCAGGGGAGTTTACCTTTGAATACGAAGAAGAACTTGTTGTCGAGGGAGAGAACTTTAACATCAGCCCTGACTTTAGGATCAAACTGAAGTCAGGGAAGATAATTTATTGGGAACATCTGGGGCAGTTAGGAAAACGATCTTATCAAAGGGATTGGAATAGTCGTTTACCAATCTATCAAAAACAAGGGTTTATAGAACAACTGGTCACAACCGACGAAAAAAATGGAATTAGCGACCAAAAGATTGACGAAATCATTTTTGACATCATTACAGACGACATTCAGGGGGATATTACCAATTCTTCCTATTCAAATCATCACTATTCTCTGGCTTGATTTAAACATAAAAATTTAAGTAGATGAATGGATACCGTTATTGACCGGGCAGCAAAAGGGAGCTCAATTCCTGGAGTTCTCAAGTGGGTGGGTTGAGGCAAAACTGCAGGGAAGCTCTGAAGACACGCTCTCGCTGTTTGAGGTCAGAGGCGACAGTATGCCCCCCAATTCGTTCAAATGGTTTCTCAGATCAAATATACACTGATTCGCCAAAACCTAAATAAACATGAATTAGATCTTCCATGATAAAATCTATCGGATACCCCAAAGCCAAACATCTGGGGATAAGTTCCCTGAAGCAATTTTCCTCGTCAATAATAAAGTCAGGATTCAAAGAGGATCTTTGCGTGGCTTTGATCGATGCCTTTTTCGCGAATTCGAATGCATCCACAAAACGAAGTTTTACCAAATCTGGATCAAGGTCTGCATCGAGACCATCCAAGCCCTCTTCCTGAATATCATACTTATATTTGAGGTAATCAACACAAACAGTTTCAATTGCACTCAGGTCCAAATAACTACCCAGTTGCCCTCTACGATAAACACTCAATCGATATATTGCTCCCTCAGGGTGAGGTAAAGTCTTAATCTCTGTTCTCAACTCATAATGCTCAGCTGCTGCCATCAAGACCTTTAGATCTTCGCAGTGTGTTACAATGGTGTGACCACATGGCTTCAATCCTTCACAAACCCTCCGTACAAGCTTTCGATTGTCTGCTTCTGGCCAGGACCACTCGCAATTGAAGTGAAGATTATAATCATCAAGAAATGGTGATGAGTAGGAACGGTCAAGCTCATAAAATGTCCATTCTCTCAAAAGATCTCCCTCCCGATAAAGGCTTTTTACCACTATTTCGTTGTCTTTTGTTGTGTAAAAGCCATGTTTAGGCTTTTTGGTGGTGTCTTTAGAACTTGTTTTCGTTTTCATGAGGCTGCTCCTGAATTAAAGGTTGTCAAAAGAGATTTAATGCCAGATGTTACATTCTGACTCACAAAATTTTGATCAATCATGTTTAACTCCTGTAATGAAAGGGCAGCTCCAGTTTCGAAGAAAGATAGAGCTGATTTGTACTAAATAACAGATCAGAAAGTTGATCTACCATTTGGTTTACCCGATAAAGGTTTATCAGCAGTTTTTTTATAGATCGACAAACAAATTCATGGTCGGAAGAGAGCAGCAACATATTTTCTGAAAAAATTCCAACCCCCTCATCCAAAGCCATCTGGAACAACGTATGTTCAAGACGACCAAGTTCGAGAGGTCTGGTTGTTGTTTATTCAGTCCCTAATATGGTTGCTGCTCTCCGGGGGAAGAAAACCTTCCCTTCTACAAATAGGTTTACCGGATCAAAATAAGAATTTTCTTCAACTCATATCGGCTTTGTAATACTGGCAAACACATCTACACTGACTGAGATCTAGGCCCACTCGATTCCAAACCGCCTCTGACTCCTTGCACAATGCAACACTACAGGACGAGCGGTTCACTATCTCATTAATAACGTGATCGAATATCTTAAACCGCTCATCCTCCGGAAAACTCATCTTCCCTATGGAGGGCTGTTTTCTACCTTGAAATAACTTGGGCTCAAACATAGGTTCCATTCTGGAAACCATCTCTGGTAGCGCATCTCCAGTTGAAAAGATGGTGTTCCGCTGGTTGTACATCCCCTTCTCAAATCTCAAGGTGCCTAAAGTAATCCGCCCAGGAGATACCGTGTCAAAGATCTCTTGCACAGTGTCCCGATACTTCTGTTTCCAGCCATCAATCGGGACGATGGGATCAAGTCGTAACCGCAGAGGGTAACCCGCATCCTGAACCTTTGCTGCTGCCTTCAGTCTTGCCTTAAGACTTGGTGCACCAACCTCGAACCGTTTGGACACCTCTTTAGCGTTTACGCTCCAGGCAATGATTGTATGGCCGTTGTGCTTTAAATCAAGAAGACCGTTGACCTTGGTGCTCTTGGTTAGCAGAAAGAGGTAACCGTTATGTATCTTTCCGAATTCAGGTACAAAGAACTTCATTGCTTTTGTCAGGTGCTCCAGTGAAAGGGAGTCCGCTAACTCGCCAGTGTTAAACATGTACACCCCGCCTCTTCGTTTCAAATATCTTTGAACAGAACTCAAGATCTTATCGTATCCTACCCGAACCGTGATAAACGGGCGCTGTGCACGGTACGTCAACTTGAGAAAACACCAATCACAGTTGTAGTGGCAACCGTTGGATGCAAGCTTCAGGGTTTTGAAGTGTGGGCACTTAAGCCGGTCATCATCGATATTGAAGTCATCGATAACGTTGCCTGGAGGGGCGATATAGAGAACCTGTTTTCCTGCATGGATTGAAGGCAACATCCCATGCGTCTTGCTGAGAATTGGGGATGCCTGAATTATTTCATTTGGTTTTCCGCTATCGACAGACTCAACACTAACTCCGGAGCACTTCCTCAAAATGTGAGAAGTAACGGTATCATATAAAGCTTTCTTGTGAATGATGATTTCCTTGGGTCTCCAGCCTTTATTATTTTTCATTTTATTTCCTTGTTTTCAGTTGATGGGAACCGACATCATATGAAGCCGGAGATAAAAAAATCCTCTCGCCTAAAACAGTCAGCAATATCTTGGTTCAACAAATCCTCGTTTTAAGGAAAAAAACGCTCTCCAGAATAGGGATTCCCGCCTTATAAAATCGTGAGAAGAGTACCGTTTCGAGACCAGGGGGTATTGTACCATTAGATTGCTGATATTCCTGTGTATCCTCTTGTACCTCCGAATGTACCCAGCAAAACAACTGTGATCCCCCTGAAAATGGGGATGTACCTTTTGTACCCTCTGTACCCTCAAATATCTGATCTTGTTTGGGTAAATAAATAGGATTTGTAAAATCAAAAAATAAATAAACAATTAGCTATTAAATATAATAATATTAGTTATGTATATTTTTTAATACTGTTATATTTAACTATTTCATTCATTTTTCCTCAAATAAGATAAATCCCAAGACCTCCAAAAAACGAGGGTACAGAGGGTACAAGGGTACATTTTTCTTAAACCCCTATAAACAGAGGGATTGCGAGGCATGGGTGTATCCTCAGTGTACCCTCTTGTAACCCCGGCTCAGACTATTCGATGTCTGGACCGTCACCACCCCAATCTTTTTCTGTTTTTGAAGATTTCTTGCCCTTTTTATTCCTTTTCGCTTGTTTAATTGCATCAACATCAATGACATGTGACTCTTTTGAGTCCAGTGTCATCCCGGTTTCAGCAATCTTTAATTCCCAGCACTTGAAATTCTTGGGATCGTCTTCCCAATCTTTTGATCGCTTTGATTTTCTAGACTCAACAAAAGAGGCATCATGAGTCCTCAAGGCCTCGTGAATTTGAGTATTTGGGAACCGATATCCAGCATCTGCCATGGCTGCTAATGTTTGACTGAGCCGGATGTACACAAAGCCTTGGTCAATTACATAATGGGTTCCATACTTCAAAACACCATCACCTGATGAATTCCATCCTTTCTTGGCTAAATCCTCAAATGTGCTGAAGAAGTCATCTGCCAAATCCGATTCGGTGTTTGTATTTTCCAATTTTTTTCGTGCAACAGTTACCAAGTCCTCGTATACCTTTTTTCGTTGGTTTTTAAACTTTATCCCAAAAATATCGCAAAAAGCCTGTAGTCCAGCAAAAGCTACTGCATGATTAAAAGCGATCCGCTCATGAACTATCCCATCTTTGGTCATCAGTTTTTCCTGAATCTCTTTGATAATAAGCACTAGACTGCTTTCAAATTCTTTTCTTCGGCTCAAAATCTGATCTCCAATCGCAGGGTCTGCCACTTTTCTGAGATCATCCAGGGCATCTCTGGATTCACTGGTTATCTCATCCAACTCGAAGGTAAAGGTCAAAAATCGTTGCTTAGCTGCTCCCATATTGTAAATTTCAGGATTCTGGACAAAGGCCAACGCACTGTGATTCTTTAGCTCGTGAGTGCGACCATCATTTGAAAATGCCGCTCTAATTTGTAGCAAGCCGTTGTCATAAAGGCTCAAAATGTTATTGGTATCAATCATCTCATAGTTTTGCCGAGATTCTGAGATTACAATAACCAGTGATTTCTTTTTGGCCAGTGTTCTCAATACTCCCTTTTTCGTACTGGCTTTTCCTCCTGGTATTTCTTCACCAAAGCAGAAAAATGATTTGCTCAATAATGAAAATAGTGTTGATTTCCCCGTGGCAGGTGCTCCTATTGCCATCATGAAAGGGAACCAATGCATCTCCTTCCTGATAAGATGGACAAAAAAGGCACTGATATAAAAACCAAAAATAAGTAATCCTTTTGACCCGAAAGCTCTTTTTAAATATTTAAAAAATTGTTTAAGATTGGCTTCCTTAAATTCAATCTTCTGCCCCTGCATTGGTCTGATGGATTGATTGAAGAAATACCCTTCATGATTTAAGAACTGTTTATGTCCGGATTTGTCATATAAAATGTTAGAAAAGACATAGCAATCACTGGCAGCATCGTGTCCTTGAAAGCCAAGGCCTCTGATTTTTGGCGGGACGTTTCTGAGAAGATATTGCACCAACCTTTGCAGATGTTGCGGTTGTCCATGCCAAAAAAGGCGGGCTTGATCTGCTACTGCGGTTCTAAATGATTCATTTTTAGCGAGGTCTGTTCCAGCTATTGTTATTCGCCTCGTTCCTTCCCTTTTTGAAACCGTTTCAACAATGTGGTAGGATGTCGGCATGTATTCAACAGTTTTATCTTCAACTGTATATAGAATTTTGCAGACGAAGTCGGACAGGTTGATAAATTTGCCTTTATCGTCAAGGTTGTAATAACAGAGGTTAAACTCGAACAGGCGGACATGTTCATATTTCTTTCGCAGGATGGAGTAATAAGCTTCTATATTGACTTCCAACTCGGCTTTAAAAAGGTCACCTTGCCATCGAAAGCGTTCCATATCTTTCTTTGAAAGCTTTCCCGCCAGGAGAAGATCATTCCAATCCTTCCCTTCTGGAGGCAACGCAATCTCAAAATTCACCTTTTTTTTCTTGAATAATTTGACCAGTTTTTTGATTGCCTTCTTCCCCGCCTTGTCATTGTCCAATGTAATCACAAATGAATATCCCTTTTTTATCAACTTCTTCAGCTTAGGATTCTTATCATACCTGTAGGCGGAAGACAGAATAGCGATTGATTGGAATCCTGACTGTTGAAGTGACAGTGCATCGAAGGCACCCTCAACAATATAAACTGGTTTTGACTTCTTCAGTTTTCCTGGCTTATAAATTGTTTTTGATGGACTTGATCCTGGCTCGAAATACCCCTTGTCCTTTCCTGTATAATCAATGAGGCGTCCGGTATTTGATTTTCCATCTGCAAGTGGAAAAGTGATGGCGGCATACTCCTTCCCATCAAGTTCTCGAATAATCTGGCCAAACTCAATTGTTGCAGGATCAAGTCCTCTTGACTTGATATACGCCCTCGCTGCCTTTTTCTCCTTTCGACCATGCTTTTCTAAGAAACCGGTAAATAAATCAGGGTATAGATCAGATGTCTTTGTGTGCTTTCCGCAATTGTTGTCTCGGGGACAGATGATGACAACAGGATTATCCTTGAATGCATACGCTTCCTTTTTTCCACAAACAGGGCATGCCAATTCTCGTAACTTACCATTAACTTTCTTTGCTTGTGGGTTATCAGCAAGAATACGCAAATAAATTTGATTATTAAGATCTAATGCTTCTTCTTTTTTCATCTCATCTACCATATGAAAGGAGAGTTAACAGGAAATAGTACGACTTGGGGTCAACATTTTCCTGTCTGAGTCGTGGTGGTTGCTGACAGATAGCCTGTTAACAACCACCTCTTTTTTAATCAACCCCTAGATGGGACATACACGCTATTGTTGAGATTGATGGATCGTAAACCCGCTATCTTCTCAACAATCACTTATGTCGCATACTTTTGATATGCATGGATGATATGATCCAGAAGGAGTCTTTCCGCACTATTCCAACCAGCATACGGTCGCGCTCGCCTCTCAACCATCATATCCTGAAACCGACGGTTATTTGGATCATCATCCAAATAGTCCGCAATGATAGCCAATCCACGGATGAAATTAGGGATAAAGATTTTCCCGTTTATATCCCGGTATTTGGCTAAGTTCTCTTTGAACCTTTGCAGGAAAGAGGAAATGTCCCCACCCCGTGATATCAAGTCGAAAACGAACTCCACTCTGGTTTCGAGGTCAGTATGCCCCCACTCACTGCAATCAGCATCAAATAGATAGCTGAGTTGTGGAGATGTTAATGGAATGATTCCGCAATGTTCTGCGGAACGATCAGAAATATAAATAGCTTCTTTCATAGTAATTCTCCTTAAAATGAAAGAATTTATGGCAGTTCCATAGCAACTTTTACGAATATAAATATCAGTTATAATTAGAAGTAAGATACTGCCAGGAAATTGAAGTCCTTCAACAGTGGATGAACTTCAGGAAGGTACTAGCTTGGATATTACTTATTGCTAAATCCAGGCTGGTACCAGAAAGAGTAAGTGTTCATTTTTCTTTTGATCTAATGTCTGAAAAAATTTTTAAACTTCTACATTAAATATTTTTAAAAGGCTTTCTACTGCTTCCAAATATCAGTTGTAGATTTTTTTTGACTCTTCAACTATATTTGACACTCCTGATGATTTTTCATCTATTGCAGGACAACCATCATCAACAGACCGCTTTGTGTCTGTCTCTTCTGGTATTTCTTTCATTTTTTTCTCCTGTTTTTTAGGTGATTCACACAATCCTGAATCATACCTCTGCTGTTTGAGCGTTTCATCAGGGATAGAATTTCTTCTGATGTTTTAACCCCTCACATCAATAGGGCAAATGATTCGGCTTGCAAAATACTCATTAACATCAGCAATATCGTACAAAACTTTTTTACCATCCTTAATGTACTTAAGCCCTTGATGTTTTGAACGATCATTCCGCAACTTCGACAGGGATATTCCGGTATATTGCGCAATTTCCTTTTCGTTATAAAATCGTTTCTGAAGTTTTTCTGTCATAGGTAATCACAAAATTTAAGATCAAAAAGTTGAATAAATTCTCTGGCCAGAATTTTGAGAGTTGAAAATTCACCTAGTAAAAATGAGTAAATTTTCGTAACCGATTTATTTTAGACTAGAACATTGCAGGCTAGCGTCAATAAATAGACTTCAGGGACTTCCGAAGGAAAATGGACAAAAAGAGG
>Ga0075122_10000834_pt1 | contig 23235 bp, 33 predicted proteins | sample AntAceMetag02UKB_FD_69790 | JGI IMG/M metagenome (GOLD analysis project Ga0075122, IMG submission 69790) | Saline lake microbial communities from Ace Lake, Antarctica - Antarctic Ace Lake Metagenome 02UKB | ecosystem: Environmental > Aquatic > Non-marine Saline and Alkaline > Saline | place...
AAAACAAGAATGCTGCTGTAAAAACTGTGCGAATAGATTAAAAACAGGAAAAAGTAATGTCAAGTTAAAACTTCGAAGGGAAACAAGACAGTGCGCTTGTGGGTGCGGTGAAAAGTTTGAATGTACAGTGACATCTAAGAAGAGATTCGTTAGTGGGCATAACACACAAAAAGGCTTTAGAATCTTGAGAGAAATACGTGTTTGTATTTGTGGATGTGGTAAAAACTTTGAAGTTTCAATAAACGATCCTAAAAAGTATTTTAGCAGACAATGTCAACATAAAACATTAGTGGGTAGAAAGCTCTCTAAAAAAACAAAATTAAAACAGAGACAAGCTGCAATAAGAAGAATAAAAGAAAATAATGGTATTTGTTGGCCAAGTTATAACAAAAAGGCTTGTGAATTTTTTAAATCTTATGATGAAAAGAATAATACAAAAGGTCATTATGCAGTTTATGGTGGAGGAGAATATCACATTAAAGAACTTGGATATTTTCCTGATTATATCAATTTTGAAAAGAAAATAATAATAGAATGGGATGAAAAATATCACAAATATCGAAAAGAAAAAGATAAACAAAGACAAAAAGAAATTCAAGAATTTTATCCAGATTTTAAATTTTTAAGGTATAAAGAAGAAGGAATAAATACAGCGGTTCAGAGAAAGGGATAAAAGAAACAGAAAAATATCTAGGAGAAATAAATGAAATACATAAACAAACACTTAGAGGAAGTTGAAGAAATAGTTAAAGGTATAAAAGGTATAGACAGAGAATCTATAGAAAATATAATTAAGATTATTATAAAGGTACGAGAAAATAAAGGGAGATTATTCTTTCTTGGCGTTGGCGGGAGTGCAGGAAGTGCTTCGCACGCAGTAAATGATTTTAGAAAAATAGCGGGAATAGAGGCTTACACTCCAACAGATAATGTTAGCGAATTAACAGCGAGAACAAACGATGATGGCTGGAGTTCAGTTTTTTCAAATTGGTTAAAGACAAGCAACTTAAATAAAAATGACGCTGTATTTATTCTTTCAGTAGGCGGAGGAAATGCAGAGAAAAATATAAGTGCAAATCTTGTGGAAGCAATGAAATACGCATTAGAAGTAGATGCTAAAATTTTAGGGATTGTTGGTAGAGATGGAGGGTATACAGCCAAGGTTGCGAATGCTTGCGTTGTAGTTCCCACAGTAAACCCTCAAGCAATAACTCCTCACACTGAATCTTTTCATGGGATTATTTGGCACTTAATCGTTTCACATCCAACAATTGCAGTAAATGAGGCAAAATGGGAATCAACAAAATAAAAGCAATATTTTTAGATAGGGACGGTGTAATAAATAAACCAGTATTCCACTCTGAGACAAATTGTTATTGTGCTCCAATGAAAGCTGAAGATTTAAAGCTATATCCTTGGACTATAGAAACTTTAAAAAAGGCATATGAAAATAATTATGATTTATTTTTATTTTCTAACCAAGCTGATTACGAAAAGGGTAATTGTAAGTTTATTGATTTGTTAGAAACTCATAAATATCTTGATTCTATATTAAACGACAACGGTATAATATTTACAGATTATTTTTATTGTTATCATAAGCTAGAATCAAACTGTCATTGTAGAAAACCAAGCCCATATTTTGTAGAAACTTCAATTGAAAGATATGGTTTAGATAAAGATAGTTGTTATTTTATAGGTGATAGAGATACAGATATTGAATGTGGACAAAATGCTGGAATAAAAACAGTATTGGTAAATAGTGAAGAGACAGAATTTAGAAAAAAAGAATGTTTACCTGACTATAGGGCAGAAAACTTAAAAGAAGCAATAAACTTAATTATAAAAGGAGAAAAAAATGCCTAGTGGGACATATATTAAAACTGAAAAAAATAAACGAAATAGGAGAAAAAATAAAATGAAAAAAACAAATTCTCTAAAAGGTCGAACTTACGAAGAAATACATGGTATTGAAAAAGCAAAAGAATTAAAGGAAAAGAGAAGATTGGCAAGAATCGACTATGTTTTTCCAAAAGAAACTATAGAGAAAATCAGAAAAAGTAATACAGGCAAGCCCCATCCAACAACATCTGGGGACAAGAATCCATCAAAACGTCAAGATGTTAAAGATAAAATAAGTAAATCAAATACGGGTAAAATCAAAACAAAAAAACAAAGGCAAAATATGAGTAAGGCAGCTAAATTATCTCATAGCAAAAAAGGTTATAGAGAAAATCAAAGTAATAGTATGACAAAAAGAATTATTAATGGTGAATTTAAACCAAATACTCGATTTAAAAATGGCTATTTTTATTCAGAATTAAACAATAAGAAAATTTGGTATCGTTCTTCTTATGAATTAAAAGCATATGAAATTTTAGATGATGAAGATTCAAAAAGTATAATAAAGTCTTGGAAAACAGAACCTTTTAAAATTCCTTATAAAAAAGATGGAGTAATAAAAAATACAGTTCCAGATATTTTAGTAAAATATAAGTCAGGAAAGAAACAATTAATAAGCGTAAAGCCTGAAAAGAGATTAAAAGAAAGAATAAATATTTTAAAACATGAAGTAATGGAAAAGTATTGCAAAAAAAATAATATAGTTTTTTCAATTTGGACTGAAAAAGAATTAGATATATAAAAATAAAAGGAGAACAAAATGAAAATTAAAATTTATGGAGATGGTGCAGATTTGAAAAGCATATTAAAAGCAAGAGATGAAGGTATTATTGATGGGGTGACAACAAATCCCACTCTTATGAAAGCAGCTGGAATTAAAGATTATGAAAAATTTGCAAAAGAAGTATTAGAAAAGATAACATTATTACCAATATCATTTGAAGTATTTTCTGACGATTTTGAAAATATGGAAAGAGAAGCAAAAATTATTAATAGTTGGGGAGATAATGTAAATGTTAAGATTCCTATAACAAATACTAAAGGTGAGTCTTCAATACCTCTAATTGAAAAATTAATTAAAGAAGGAATTAAATTAAATGTAACAGCAATTTTCACAATAAAACAATTAGAAGAACTTAAAGAAGTTATTGATTACAATGATAGTATTATTCTTTCAATATTTGCAGGAAGAATTGCAGATGCTGGAATAGATCCAATGCTTATTGTAAAAAAAGCAAGACAAGAAATATTCAGTATGCATGACAATGTTGAAATCTTATGGGCTTCTACAAGAGAAGTATTAAACATAGTTCAAGCAGAAGAATGTGGTTGTGATATTATTACAGTGACTTATGATATACTTAAAAAATTACCAAGTCTTGGTAAAGATTTAACTGAATTTTCTCTCGATACTGTAAAAATGTTTTACAATGACGCTAAAGAAAGTGGGTTTAAGATATAATGCCTCGTATACATTGCCATTTTCTTGCAAAAAATGAAGGAAGAATATTACCATATTTCTTTAAACATTACGATCAATATGTTACTCAATATTTTGCGTATTTCAATACTACTTCTAAAGATGGAACTCGTGCTTTTTTAGAAAGCAAACCAAATGTTACAATTATTAGAGACAATTATCCAAAATTAGATGAACGAGTTTTAATTTTAATGAAGAATGTTACTTGGATGAAATACTCAAATCCGAGTAATTGTGATTGGGTATTTCTCTTGGATACAGATGAAATATTGTATAATCCAGATTTATTAGGGTTACTAAAAAAATATGATGAAGAGGGAGTAAACTTTCCGCAAGTTAAAGGCTACCAAATGTTTAATGAAGAGTTCCCAACAGAAGATAAGCAAATTTGGGAATTAATAAAAAAGGGAATAGAATATCATCCTTACAACAAACAAGTAGTTTTAAAACCAAATATAGCCCCTAATTATTCCTATGGATGTCATTTTTCGAGTCCAACAGGCCCGGAAATAAAAACAAGTGAAAATATAGATATAAAATTACTACACTATAAAATATTTGGAGAGGCATATGTACAAGAAAGAATGGATTTACAAAAAACATTAAGTGCCTTTAATATAGCAGTGGATTGTGGCACATACAGCTTAGACCCAAATAGCCGTTGGAATCCAAAAACAGAATTAGAAAAAATAAGAAAGGAAGCGAAGGAAGTAATATGAGAATAATTTCTAAAATGAAATTAATGTTAAATTGGAAATCAAATGGCGTAAGATATTCTTTTGAACCAAATGTTGAATATGAAGTATCAGAAGCTGTGTATCGATATTTAACCTTTAAATATGGGGATAAATTTGAATTAAAGGAACTAAAAAGGGAAATAATAGAAGGAAAGCTAGAAGAAGAAAAAGTAGTAGAAGAAAAAGTAGATAATTTAAGGAATTATTTTACAAAGCCAAATATGAAAACAGATGAAATTTTGTGGACTATTGGAATTGTTAATTACAAATCTCTTTCTTTTATGGAATATCAATTAAAGTCTTTATATTATTTTAATTCTTTACCATTTAAACTTATAATTGTGGATAATTCTATCCCCTCTGAAATGCAAAAGTTGAAGAAACTTTGCAAAGGTTATGCTAATGTAACTATTATAAAAAGTAATTCAAAAGAAATTCCAACAAGTAGTCAACATTCCGAAGGATTAAGTAAAATTTTAGATATAGTAGACACAAAATATCTGCTAATAAATGACCCTGATTTTTTCTGGGTCCAAAAAGAATATTTATATACTCTTCAAAAAATCTTTGAAGAGGGATATGTATGCGTAGGAGCACCATGGTTTACAGCAAATCCGGAATTGAAAGATACAACTCCTGTTTTGTGGGGGTGTGCCTATGATACTAAAATTTTAGAGAAAAGCGATTTTTATTCTCATGAAGGTGAGAGTAAAGAAAAAATATTTAAAATGGTTTCAGAAGGAAAGGATACAGGATGGAAGTTAAGAGAAAAATTTAAACGAGAAAATCTAAAAACATTTTCCTTTGGTGATAAATTTGGGATATCTATACCAAATGAGTTTGACCAAGGTATTAAACATTTTTCTACAAATATGTATGATTCAAAAATAGGAACAACAGCAAAAGACATTCATGAATATTCATATAATGGGAAAATAATTGCATATCACCTACAACATGGCTGTCATGAAACAGAAAGTTCTTTTCCTTCATTAGGACAAAGAAGAAAGGCACCGGCAATTTGTGGATGGACAAATGTAAGAAATAAATATAAAGACTTTTTTTATAATATATTATCAAAGGAAAAAGAAATAAAGCCCTTAGAGATTCATTTACATTTTCCTGTTAAAAATGAAGAAAGAATTCTCCCATACTTTTTTAAACACTATGATAAATATGTTACTAAATATTTTGCGTATTATAATATTCATTCGACTGATGAAACTTTAGAAATTCTAAAATCAAAGCCAAGTGTTACAATTATACCAAAAAAGAATACTCAAGTAGATGACAGGATATATAGAGATATAAAAAACTATGAATGGAGAGAACATTCCACTGTGAAAAACTGCGATTGGGTAATAATTTGCGATTCAGATGAGTTTCTATATCATCCAGATTTACTAGGACTGTTGAATTCTTATGATGAAAAGAGAATCAATTTACCAAAAGTTAAAGGATATCAAATGTTTGCAGAATTTTTTCCAATTGATAAAGAAAAACAAATATATGATATTATAAAAAATGGGATAAAAAAGGAAGCTTATAATAAATATGTACTAATGAAACCAGATGTTTGGCCAGAATTTTCTTATGGAGCGCATTTTATGTGTCCCGGATCTTTAAAAGGGATAACATTTAGTGATGACTTAGAGATAAATAATGTTGAGAAAGCTAAGCTAAAATTATTGCATTTTGCCATTTTTGGAGACGATTTTATAGATAAAATGTTTGAGAGGCAAAAAAATATGTCAGAATTTAATTTAACTTTTGGTTTTGGAATTTATAATCTAAATGAAGGTAGTATTTGGAATCCAGAACAAGAATGTATAACAATTAGGAATACAAATGATAAAGTAATATAATGAGAATACACGTTCATGCAATGATTTGGAATGAAGAAAAAATGTTACCTTATTTTTTAAGACATTATGAAACATTTTGTGAAAAAATATTTATTAGAGTATTTCCATCTACTGATAAAACTCTTGAAATAGCCAAAAATAACTCTAAAGTTGTTTTGCTTGAGCCTGAGTGTACATTTTCTAAAGATTTAAATAAATATAATTTAAAAGATCAAATGAAATTTAAAAACGAAGAATGGAAAAAATATTCAACATCTGAAAACTGTGATTGGGTAATACTTGCAGATTGTGATGAGTTTATATATCACTCAAATATTGTAGATTTATTATCTATATACACAGAAAAAGGAATAACTTTTCCAAAAATTCTTGGATTTCAAATGTATTCTGAAAAGCCTCCATCAACAAATGGTCAAATATATGAAGAAATAAGAAATGGCTATCCAATGGCAGAGTATTCAAAAAGGGCAGTTTTGCATCCAAATATAATTCCTCGTTATACACCCGGATGCCATAGTTGTAATCCTAACTCTAGTGGAGAAGTTGTTGAAAGTTCGCAAAAAGAAATAAAATTATTTCATTATTCAAAACAAGTATGGAGTAGAGATGAGTTATTAGATTTTTGGATAAAAAAAATGAAAAGAATAGCTCCTGAAAAAAATAAAGGTATACCAGACGAAAAATTTTATATTTACGCTTTTAATAGTTTATATAATTTATACAATTTGACTATCGGAAACTATATGAGGTATATAAATGAAAATAATGTTGATAGAGGAATTCCCTATTTTGATGTTGTAGAGGATAATATTAATAAAGGAGGAAAATAGTGAGTAGATTTATAAAACAAAATAGCAGTGATGAATATAATGTGTATCCAAAATTATGGGATACCTTGTTAAAAGATTTTGATATTAAATCTGTTATTGATATTGGATGTGGAAAGGCATTAGCGTTAAAGTATTTTAAAGAGCGAGGATGTGATATTGAGGGAGTAGAATTTTGGAAACCTTCAATAGAAGAAAGTCCTGTAAAAGAGTTTATAACACATCATGATTACGAAATTGCTTCTTATTCGCCTAATAAAATTTATGATTTAGCTTGGTGTCATGAATTTGTTGAACACGTTGATGGGGAATTTGTTAATAACTTTATAGAAACATTTAAAAAATCTAAGATGATTATTATGTCTCATGCAGTCCCTAATCAACCTGGGATAAATCATGTAAATTGCCAAACAGATGAATATTGGATTGATTTAATGACAAAAAATGGATTTAGTTATGATGATCTTATATCTAAAAAATTAAGAGAGATAGCAAAACAAGAAAAAGATTTTAATTATTTTTCTCCAAGTGGACTAGTGTTTTTTAATAATTTAAAGGAAGTGGAATAATGATTATAAGTAAAATTTATGGAGGAGTTGGGAATCAAATTTTTATGTATGCAATGGGATTATCTCAAGCTAGAAGATTAAATGTAGAGTTAAAATTAGACATAGATATTCTTATATATAATCCTTTTCATTATACCCCTTATGATTTCGAGTTAGTACATTTTAATGGGATGAGCGAAGAGATTGTAACAAAATCAAGTTTACCGGTTGTTAATGAGGGATCCTCGCATCAATATAAAGATTATGACGTACAAGACAATCATATTTTAGATGGTTATTGGCAAAGTGAAGAATTTTTTGAAAGTATAAAAGACGAATTGAGAGAAAAATTAATCTTTAGGAAAGAATCTATAAAAAATCTAGATCAAAGTATTGTTGAGGAAATAAAAAATTCAAATTCTGTTTTTATTCATGCTCGTAGAGGGGACTATTTAAATGGAGATTATTTTGTAGATTTATCTAGTACAGAATATTATCAAAAAGCAATAAATATAATATTGGAAAAAGTAGAAAATCCTAAGTTTTTTATATTTTCAAATGATGAAATATGGGCAAGAAATTATTTCGCATTTATTAATCAAGATAAGTCTTTTTTAAGAAACAATACAATAGAGGATTTATATTTAATGAGTTTGTGTAAAAATTCGATTATTGCAAATTCGTCATATAGTTGGTGGGGAACGTGGCTAGGTAATAAAGAAATAATAATTCAGCCTAAGAAATGGACAAAAATAAGAGATCTTGACAATTTGAAATTAAAAAATAGTATTGTAATTTAAAAGGGAGAAAAAATGGATAAATCGACATTTGATGAAAATATAAAGCGTTTTATCGAGGAGAATAATCAAAAAAAGAGGTTTGATTCAATAGGAGAGGAAATGGTTAAGGAAGAATATGAGAAAATTATACAAACAATTATTTAATAAGAACAAAAAAATATTAATAACCGGGGCAACTGGAATGGTTGGATCTGCCTTATATAAAAAATTAACAGATCAAGGATTTAATAATATAATAGCACCAGGAATTAATTATTCTAGACGTGATTTAACAAATGAAACGGAAGTAAAAGATTTAATATTAGGTAAAAAACCAGATTATGTATTTATGCTTGCTGCTAAAGTTGGTGGAATACAAGCAAATATAGATAATCCTGTTAAATTTTTAGACTCAAATTTAAGAATAAATATAAATGTTTTTAAATATTGCAACGAAGCAAAAGTAGAAAAATGTTTATTTTTAGGTAGTTCATGTATTTATCCAAAAGAATGTAAACAACCAATGAAAGAAAAATATTTGATGAGTGGTCCCTTAGAAGATACAAACGAAGGATATGCTCTATCTAAAATAGTGGGATTAAAATTAGCACAATACTATTATACTCAATATGCAATGAAAACTGTTTGTCTTATGCCTTGTAATGTATATGGGACTGGAGACAATTATGATTTAAAAAATTCACATGTACTTTCTGCTTTAATAAGGCGATTTGTAGAAGCTAAAAAATCAGGGAAAAGAAAAGTTACTCTTTGGGGTACGGGAACTCCTAGAAGAGAATTTATGCATGTAGGTGATGTTGTAGATGCAATGATTTATTTATTTCCAAAAATAGATTCACCAGAAATTGTAAATATTGGAACAGGTAAAGATTTAACTATAAGAAAGCTAGCTCAAACAATTGCAAAAGAAGTAGGATATAAGGGTAAAATAGAATGGGATATTACAAAACCAAATGGAATGATGAAGAAGTGTTTGGCTGTAAGTAAAATGAAAAAATTAGGATTTAACCCACAAATATACTTAGCAGAAGGAATACGTAGAAGTGTAAAAGAATATAGGGAGAAATGTAATGGATAAAGAAAAAATCATACCATTAATGAAAACAGCCTTCTTTAATGAAGAAGAAACATGCAAAAGATTGGCGGACTTTATAAACACAATTCCCAGATTAAGTATGGGTGATAAGTGTAGAGAATTTGAAAAAGCCTTCGCAAAATATCAAAGTAGAAAATATTGTATATTAGTCAATAGTGGTGGGAGTGCAAATTTCTTATTATTGCAAGCATTAAAAAATATGGGTAAAATAAAAACAGGAGATAACATTGCGTTTTCTTCATTGACTTGGTCAACAAATGTAATGCCAATAATTCAACATGGAATGAATCCAATCCCATTAGATTGTTCAATAAGTGAATTAAATGTAACAGTTGATATACTAAGGGAGGCAATTAAAAAGAGAAAAATAAGTGCATTTTTTAGTACTAATGTATTGGGATTTGCGTCTGATTTAGCTGCTATAAAAGAATTGTGCAAAGAAAGTAATATTCTTTTTATTGAAGACAATTGCGAATCGCTAGGTACTGAAGTAAATGGGATAAAAACTGGTAATTTTGGATTAGCTTCCACATTTTCGTTTTTTGTTGCACACCATATGAGTACTATAGAAGGTGGAGCTATTTGTACAGATGACGTAGAATTGGCTAAAATACTTATAATGAGTAGAGCGAACGGATGGGATAGATCTTTGTCATTTTCTCAACAGCAAGAATTAAGAAATAAACATGGTATTGAGTCAGAATTTAAGTCAAAATATGTATTTTATGAATTAGCATTCAATTTTAGACCCACGGAAATTACTGGGTTTATTGGATTAGAACAATTAAAATATATTGAAGAGATGTTTAAAACTAGAGAAAAAAACTATCTTGAAGTAGCTGAAGTTATGAAATTAAATCCGGAATTGAAAACTGTAAATACAAATCATCTTTCTTTTGTATCTAATTTTTCTATTCCCGTGATTAGCGATAATATTGACAAGTACATAAATAGGTTTAAAGATAAGGTAGAAATTAGGCCTTTAATTTGTGGTTCCATTGTTAAGCAGCCTTTTTGGAGAAAATATATTGGAATGGATTTTGAATTACCTGGTACAAATTATTTACATAAGAATTCTTTTTATTTTGGGAATTATCCAGAAATGACCCAAGAAGATATAAACATTATAAAAGGATTATTAAGAGGGTAATAGAAAAGAAGAAAATTAATATAAAAAGGAGGAAAAATTATGTCTAGAACAGGAACAGGAACAATAGAAAAAGGAGAAATGGAAGTAGTTGTTGCAGAAACAGGTGTTGCGGCAAATGCTTTTATAGGGGTTTGTTTAACACAAGATCCATCACAAACAGCAGGAAGCTCCTTAGTTGATTATATAGAGAAAGAAAATGGAGTTGGTTTCACAATCCATTTAACAGGAGCACCTACAACAGATGTAACTTTTGATTATTATTTGCAGACAAAAGAGGGAGCAAGTAATGTTGTAAAGGATGACAGAAGTGTAGAAGTAACAGATTCAGGGTTAGCATCTGATTTTGTTGTTACAACTCAATTTGTAGAAAGTCCAAGTGAAAAATCAGGGGGAGTTGTACAAAAATATGTTGTTATTGACAGTGCTACACAATTTACACTTCACCTTTCCAATACACCAGATAACACTGCTGAGTTTGATTATTATTTTGTTGTAGCAGATGCTGATGCTACAATTTCAAAGGGAGATGATTTGTGTATTGTTGAAGATGCAAGTGTAGCTGCAGATTCTTTTGTAATCATCATGTTTACTCAAGATACAAGTACTGCAAGTATGGGAGCTTCTGTTGAATGGGTTGAAAAAACTGTTGGAGTTGGGTTTACACTCCATCTTAACAATGCTGTACAGCAAGATGTAACATTTCATTACTTATTAGCATAGAATTAAAAAGGAAAGAGGAGAAAAGTGGGAACAATAGAGTTAAAAAAAGTAAAGTCTTCAAATATAAAGGCACTGGGGTATAACAAAGAATTAAAAGAATTATATGTAATGTTTAATAATAACACTATATATAAATATACCCCAGTTGAAGAACATGCATATGATTCATTTAAAACTACACAATCTATAGGTAAGTTCTTTTATGCGTTTATAAAGTCAAATAAACTTTATAAGTTTGAAAAAGTAAATCCTCAAACTAAAGAAATAGAAATAAAGGAGTAAGAGAAATAATGCTCAATGTAGATTATATAATTTGTCCAATTTGTAAAAAAGAAGTAAAAAAAATTACTGTTCAGCATATGAGAATGCATGGATTTAGTAATACTCAAGAATTTTTATTAAAGTTTCCTAATCAAAAATTAACATGTAGTAGTGTAATAAAAAAAATAAGTAATTCATCTAAATGTAGAAAAGCATGTCTAGGAAAGACATGGAAGTTGTCTGAAGAATCTAAGAAAAAGCATAGTGAGTTATTAAAGGGAAAAGAAAAATCTGACGAACATAAACAAAATATAAGTAAGGCGAAAAAAGGTAAAAAGCATACAAAAGAGCATATTGAAAATGCAGCAAAAACCAGAAGAAATAAAAAACAATCCGAGAAGCATAAGAAAAATAGAATAGAGTCATTTAAAAATACTTGGCAAAAAATTAAAGATAGTTCTCGTATTCTAGAAAGAAATAGAAAACTAAGAGTTATAAGAATCGAGCAAATGAAGAAAAATGGAATGAAATTTTCTTCTTATAATGAAGGTTCTATATCTTTTTTTCAAAAATTTGATAAATTAAACAATACTAAAGGTCAATATGCGACGTTTCCCTATGAATATGAAATAGAATACCTTGGGTATTTTCTTGACTACATTAATTTTGATTTAAAACTTATTATTGAAGTAGACGAAAGACATCACTTCAAAAAAGATGGAAATTTGAGAGAAAAAGATATAATTAGACAAAAAGAAATCCAGAAGCTATATCCTGATTTCGAATTTTTAAGATTTAAGGATACTGAAATGGATAAAATTTTAGAAATAAAAGAAAAGGAACTTGTTAATGTCTAAGAAATTTTTATGGGGTTCTGTTAATTATAAAACAGAAACATATTTACCTTGGCAATTAAAGATAGCATATGAATTTAATAATTCAGAAGATTTTGACTATATAATTGTAGATAATAATCCAGTTCATGTTTCTGAATTTTGGGAAAGTTTGAAAAAAGATTATCCAAGTCTAAAATACATTCCCCATACTCCAGTTGATGTAAATAGAACAAGTGGAGAACATGGGAGTGGGTTAGATGTAATATTAAATTATGCAAAGAAAAACAATTATCAATATCTGATATTAAATGATCCTGATTTTTTTTGGGTACAGAAAAACCTATTAGATTGGATGGAAAGAGAGGTAAAAGGAAATGGCTATGTAGCAATAGGAGCTCCATACACTATTCCTTTACAACATTTTGATTATAATACTCCATGTGCTTTTGGTGCATGTTATACTATGAAATTTTTAGAAGGAATAAGTTTTAAGTGTCATAAGGATCAACATCAAGTTGTTATAGGTGGTAAGGATGTTGGTTGGGAAATAAGACAAAAACTTGCTCAAACTAGAGCAAAGCATTTAACATTTAGGCAAAGTGATGTTCCAACAACTGAATTTGTAGGTGGAAGTCATGAAACTGGAATGCACTATTCTTTTCAGGCTTTGTTAAAGCAGTATTATATAAAAGGTAAAAAAATTGCATATCACTTACATAGGGGAAGTTTTTCAGATCATTTAGATAATTATTCAAAAGAAAATTGGAGAAGTGATAGAAGTATTGATATAGCTCCACCACCAGATTTATGGACAAAAACTAGAAATGCTTATTGTGAAAAATATTTTCAAGAACTACAAAATTCACAAGGATTATAAAAATGAAAATAGAAAACATAGATTATGTAGTATGTCCTATTTGTAAGAAGCAATTTAGGCGAATTACAACTGGACATATTAGAATACATAAAATTAATAATATTAAAGAATTTTTGAATTTATATCCAGGGCAAAAAATAATGTGTAAAAACTATATAAAAAAGTTGAGTAATTCTCATAAAGGAAAAATTATTTCAGAGAAAACAAGAAAAAAATTAAAAGAAATAAATATAGGAAAGAAATTTTCTAAGAAGACAAGAGATAAAATAGGTAATAAGTCTAAAGAGCGATGGTCTAATGAGAAATATAGAAAAAGATTATCGAAAAAACACAAAGAAATAGGATCAGGAAAATCTAATTTAGGAAGAAAATGCTCTGAAAAAACAAGAAAAAAATGTAGAGTTTCTAGAATTAAAAATATGAGAAAAAATGGAAATAAATTTCCTGGATATAATAAAAATGCCGTTAATTATTTTAAATTTTTTGATTATTATTGGTCTACAAAAGGTCAATATGCGACAAATCCTCATGAACATGAAGTAAAAGAACTAGGGTATTTCTTAGATTATTTTAATAAAAATTTAAAACTTATTATAGAGGTTGATGAAAAACATCATGAAAAACAAAAAGAAAAAGATGAAATTAGAGAAAAAGAAATACAGAGGCTTTATTCAGATTTTACTTTTATAAGAATAGAGGAAGAAGATATAAAAAAATATTATAATGAATTGGCTGTTTCTCGTGGACTTTAAATTACGATTTGTCGAAGAAGAAGATTTAAATTTTTTAAGTGAGATAAGAAAAGATCCAGAAGTAGAAAAAAATTTGGGTACCTTTGCAATGTTGAATAAACTAAAACAAAGAGAATGGTTTTATTCAATGTGTAAAGATGAAACAAAAATGTATTGTATTTTTGAAAATAAAATAAAAGGATTTTTACAGAAAAAAATCCAAAAAATAGGGTATGTAAGAATAATAAATATTGACCAACAAAATAAATCAATGTGTGTTGGAGGAGATATCCACAAGGAATTTAGAAATAAAGGTTATAGCAAAGAGATGTATAAGTTAATCTTTGAATTGGGTTTTGAAAAACTAAATATGAATCGGTTATGGTTATTAGTTTTGGCTGACAATAAAAGAGCAAAACATATTTATGAAAAAATGGGTTTTATAGAAGAAGGTAGACAAAGACAAGCAATATTTAAAAACGGAGAATATAGAGATTATATTATGATGTCTATTTTAAAAGATGAATATAATAAAAAATATTTGGATGATTTAATAATTAAAGTGAATAATAAAAAGTAAAAATACAAGGAGAAAATATGAAAAAGTTTTTAATAATTTTGGTAAGCATTTTGGTTTTAGGAAGTGCAACATTTGCTGATACATTTCCTATTGATATAGAGGATTGTATTATAAGAAATGGAAGAGTGAGAATAGCAGGTTGGTATAATCAAAGAAGATCTTATGGAAAACATAAAGCAATTGATATTCCAGCAATTGTAGGAACACCTGTAAAGACATTTAGAAAAGGAAGAGTAATAAAAATAAGTCATGAATATTGGTCTAGAAATAACATGCATGCATATGGAAACTATATTGTAATTGAAGAGAGAAATGGAACTAAGTGGTTATATGCTCATTTAAACGCAACTAATGTTAAATTAAATGAAAATGTAAAAGAAGGCGAAATAATAGGGTTCGTAGGTTGGACAGGGCTACCATATATTGCACCTCATTTACATATGGAAAAAAGAGATAAATATGGTAAAAAAATAATGTTTACTAAACAATTAGGAGATAGTGTAAGGAAATATTTACCTAATCCTAAAACTAAATATACTTTTGTATTAAGATAGGTGCCTAACCCATAATGGGCTTGAAGAGTAGTTAGAGGTTTCACTACTCGCCTAAAAATAAAAATTGCCTTGCTAGTATAACGGTTATTATAGTTGACTTGTAATCATCAGATCTAGGTTCGATTCCTAGGCTCGGCTCCATGAAAGGAATATAATATGAGAAAAATAAGGAATGGTGCTGTCTTCTAGCTTATGCTAGGAGGTGTAAAATTGAGTCGAAGTTATAGAAGGCCATTTGTAACACAAACAATGTATGGTGGGGCAAAATGGGGGAAAAGACAAGCAAATAAAAAAGTTAGAAGAACAAAAAATGTAGGAAACGGAAAGAATTATAAAAGAATATATGATTCTTGGAATATATGTGATTATAGATTTTATATGCCTGAATATAAAAAAGGATATAGAAAATAACTATAATGGGGTGTTAGCTCAGTTGGTAGAGCATCTGCCTTGCACGTAGAGGGCCGAGAGTTCAAGTCTCTCACGCTCCACCAAAAGTGGCTTTATGGTGTAACGGCTAGCACGGCAGATTGTCGATCTGTAAGTTAGGGTTCGATTCCCTGTAAGGCCGCCAAAGCGGGGCTGTAGGCAAGCGGTCAAGCCACTTGCTTTTCAAGCAAGGTATCACAGGTTCAAATCCTGTCAGCCCTACCAAAATTGAAATATAATTCAGTGGCGAAAGTTAGACGCTAATCCTTATGAGATATGGTTAAGGGTTTATAAGAAACCATATCGTGCAGGTATCGAGTCCTGTCTGAATTTAATAATGTTGCGGAGTAGAGAAGTGGTCCATCTCGTCTGGTTCATACCCAGAAGAACACGAGTTCAAATCTCGTCTCCGCTACCAAAAAAAAGAGGTGAAAAAGTATGCTAGGTTATGATTTTGGAGATTTAGTTATAGAAGATGATGGTGATTTAGGTTTTTCTATTTACAAAAAAAATGGACCTGACACTATAAACACAAAATTGTGTTTCATCAATAGCTTAGGTGAGAAATATTTGCTAGAAATTCTTTTTGCAAAACACAATAAAAATTGTTTATTACAAACGATAGGTAGGGTAAAATAAAAAACGATATCAAGTCGCTATTCTAATATTTTTGGAAGTTATAGTATTAGGACGGAGTCAAGCGTTGGTTGTAAAACCTGAGTGTTAAAGACTAGTTTGGTCCCGAAATTTGCTCGATTCGTATAATAGAAGTACGTCTCTTTTACACGGAGAAAGCGGAGGAGCATAACCTTCATTGGGTACCACAAAAATAAAAAAGGATGTGTGTATAATGAAAATTAAAAATATAATAAAAAAGGTACAATTGTACGCACATTTTAGCGTTCACTAATAATTCGTGGTGAGCGTAGTGTAAGGGTTAGCACACTAATCTGTGGAATTAGTAGAATGAGTTCAAATCTATCTGCAGCAACCATAAATAATTATAATAAATGGAATGACAAATATATAACGAAGGGAGTAAAGTTAGGTAAGTTAAGAAAAAAAATAAAGGAGAAATAAAAATGAGAAATGGAATAGAAATTCAAAGTGAAATGTTAGTAGTGGACAAAGAATTGGCAATAAAAACAGTTGAAGTTAGCGAGTTAAGAACAAAAAAGGTAAAATTAGAATTGGAAGTTGCAGAAATAAGACAAGCGAATTTCGCAGCTCAAATTGAAGCACAGAAAAAGGCTCAAGTTGAAGCAGAAGCAACACAAAAGAAAGCAGTAGCAGCTGCAGAAGCAGATAAACCAGATTTAAAAATCGTAAAATAATTAGCTTTTTCGTGTCGTTTGGCCTAATTAAACGGCACATACATATAAGTACAAGGAGGAAAAAGATGACAGTTGCTTTGGATTCTTCTGTCTATATTCAAAATTCGGAAATAATCTACGGAGGATTAGAGTGATTAAAAAATGTAGATATTGTGATAATACAAAAAAGTTACCAAATAAGTCATGGTATATTTGTGATAATTGTAAGAAAACAAATAAAGAATATTTAAAAAGAGTAAGAGAGACAAGTAAGAGAAGAAAAAAGACAACTTTTAAAAAATATGGAACAACTAATAATTTTTTATCAACAAATAGAAATGGAAGTCTAAAAAGAGAAGATACTTGTTTAGAGAAATTTGGAGTAAAATCTCCACTACAAAATAAAAAGATACACAAGAAATTAGAAAAAACTTGTTTAAATAAATATGGTGTAGATAATGTTAGAAAGATTCCAGAAGTAATAGAAAAGATTCAGTCAAAAAGAGATATGGAAAAGATTATTGAAAAATGTAAAAAGACATTAAAAAAAAGATATGGAGTTGAATATACATGGCATATTCCTAGATGGAATCCAGGATATATTGATGGAAGACATATATTAAATAGAGAAACAAAAGAAGGTAAAAAGTTTTTTAGAGGAAAATTTTGGAAAAAGATAACAAAGGAAATAAAAGAAAGAGATGGATATAGATGTGTAGAGTGTAATACTAGACACAAGAGATTGAATATTCATCATAAAAAGCCGTGGGTAGATATTTTAATAAAAAATAATTTTGATTTAGAAAAGACAGAGAAGGAGGCAAATAAGCCAAGTAACTTAGAAACACTTTGTCCAAGGTGTCATAAAACTAAAGACAAAGAATTTATAAAAATAAGAAAAGGAGAAAAGGTATGACAGTAGCACTGGATTAGTTTCATGGTCCAGTATAAATTCCTTAAATTGCGGGAATATCCTTAGAGCATTTAATACAAAACAATAAAACCTTAAATGGTTTAAGTTGAAGGTAAAAATTTAAATGATTGGACAATCCGCAGCGAAGCTCGAAAGAGAACGTTCAACGACTATAATAGGAACTACATAGTAGATGGGATAGTCTGATCTTTATAGAGATATAAAGCTAACAAAAAAATGATAGGAACTATGAATATTGTTGCCGCAAGAACGGATGACGGAAAAACAATTTTTCGAAGAGAAAGAGATATTTTTGTTGAACTTCCAGCAGAATCAAATGATGCTAAAGCATTCTTAGATATGGCTGGTGCAAAATTAGTTACCTCGGGAAATAAAAATTATGTTGTAGGTGAAGAAGCAATGAATTTTGCTTCTTTTTTAGATGTAGAATTTAAAAGGCCATTGAAAAGTGGTTTGATTAATCCCCATGAAGAAGATACAGCAATTCAAATGTTGGATATAATTATAAAAAGTGTTTTAGATAAACCAAGATACGAAAATGAAACATGCGTTTTTTGTATTCCAGCCGAACCAATTGATGATACAAGAAATGTTTCCTATCATCAAAAAACATTAGAGTATTTAGTTAAACGTGCTGGATTTACTCCAAAAGCGATTAATGAAGCAACAGCTATTATATATTCAGAATTGCAAAACAATTCACTTTCAGGTATTGGAATTTCTTTTGGTGCAGGTATGATTAACTTAGCTTGTTTAAGAGGTGATACAAAAATTCCATTATTGAGTGGAGAGACAAAAACAATTAAAGAATTATCTGATTTAGGTCCAGATAATGAATTTTGGGTTTATTCTTGTAGAGAAGATGGGCAAATTGTCCCAGGAAAAGCTTGGAATGCTCATAAAAAGCAAGAAAAAAAGGAAATTATAAGATTGTGGTTTGACAATGATGAATACCTAGATTGTACAAGAGATCATAAAATAATGATGAGAGATGGAACATATAGAGAGGCTCAAGATTTAAAAGAAAAAGACTCTTTGATGCCCTTATATACAGAAATAGCATCCAAAGAAAATAAGTATACTAAAAATTATGCTAGAGTAAAAAATAATAAAACGAATCGATGGAATTTTATACATCGGTTAGTTTCAAGTTATTTTGGAGAAATCAAAAAAGGTGAAGTAATTCATCATAAAAATTTTAACAAGTTAGATAACTCTCCAGATAATTTATTGGTTTGTACAACAGAAGAGCACGGAAAAATTCACAAAAGAAAAATTAGTAAAACTTTGAAATCAAAATATGAAAGTGGAGAATTAATATCATCAAATCAATATACTAAAAATGAATTAGAATTAGTTTTACATAATCATAAAGTTAAAAGAATAGAAAAATTAAATATTGTAGAAGATGTTTATGATATAACAGTAGAAAAATATCATAATTTTGCTATAGATTCTGGGATTTTTGTTCATAATTGTACATGGAAAGGCTTCCCAGTATTTTCTTTTAGTATAGGGAGAAGTGGAGATTGGATTGATGAACAAGTAAAACAGGCGTCTGGTAAAACAGCTGCCGAGATTACTGGCATTAAAGAAACAGAACTTGATTTAACGGTAGAAGGTGAAACAAGAATTCATAGATATTTAAAGGGATATTATGAAGAACTAATGGATTATTTAATTAGAAATATAATTAAAAAATTTGAAGTAAGTAAAATAAATTCAAAACTTAGTAAAAAAAGTAGCCAAGCAGAAGCTCTACCAATTGTTGTAGCCGGAGGAACTTCAATACCAAAAGGCTTTGCAGAAATGCTAAGAGATAGAGTTGAAAAATCTGATTTTCCTTTTAAAATTTCAAAAATCATAGTAGCAGCAGATCCTTTATATACAGTTGCAAAAGGGCTAGCTAAATATGGTGAAGTACAAGTTAAAAGTCAAATAAATTAACTATAATATAAAGTATAAGGAGAAGAATATGTTTGGATTAGAATATATCACCGCATTTATAAAGATAGCCTTTCAAATAGCTTTTGCTATTATTTCTGCTATCCCTTTTAATATCGCTTGGAATAGTATAGCTCCAATCTATATGACTTTTTTACCAAAAGTGTATCATAATATTCCTTATTGGAAGTTTGTAGGTATAATCTTGGTATGTAGTTTTCTAGGAGAGCAGATTAGTAAACTTGTTCCAAAAATTATTGAAATAAAGTCAGAACAAAATAATAAGGGGTAAAAAATGGCGCATGTAATTAATGATAAGGGGGAAGTAAGGGTTGATTGGGAAACTGGTGATTCCGAAAAGGACAGAGCTTATTTATTCAAAGCTTATTGGGCTTTTTTGAAAGAGATTAGAAAGATTTGTGAAGAAGCAGGAAAAGATAGCACAAATGCTATAGGAATTGCAAATAAAATTGAGCAATTATTTAAGGACTGGAAAGTAAAAAGGTTAAGAGAAGATTCATTTCCTAGAATTCAAGTAAAATACCCCGAAGGATATAATATAGAAGGAGAGGATTAATATGCCAGGATTTGATGGAACAGGACCGGCAGGAAAAGGGCCACAGACTGGAAGAGGAGATGGAGTTCGTTTAGGTAAGAAAAGGCAAAAACTCCCAAGACAAAGAAGAGGAAGAAGAGGAAGAGTTGGGAAAGAAAATAAATAAAAATTGCCCGTGTACAATTGATTGTATAAGGCATGGAAAATGTTCAGAATGTCGGGCCTTTCATAAAAAAAATGGTGGAACACCTGCTTGTAAAAAAGTAAGGATGACAAAAAAGATTAAGGCAGGTGAAAAAATATAATGACTAACAAACTATACGTAGGTGGAATCGCTTATGCTACCGAAGAAGATACATTGAAAGATGAATTTGCTAAGGCTGGTAATGTTCAATCTGTAAAAATAATTATGGATAGAGATACTGGAAAATCCAAAGGATTTGGATTTGTAGAAATGGAAACCGAAGATGAAGCGAAAGCAGCAATTGAAATGTTCCATGAGAAAGAATTAGATGGTAGAACTATTAGAGTGAATGAAGCGAGACCACAGAGATAATATCAACGAAATCCCACTATAATATATGGTAGCAAAGGAGTTGATTTCTTTGCTACTTTATTATATAATAACCATATAATAAAGATAGGGGGAGAAAATGTATTTAGAGATAAAAGTTCCAAAAAAGATAAAAGTTAATACATTAACAAAGTTGATGAAAGAATTAGATGGATGGGTTATTAATTATGATTTTAACCCAAAAAAAGAATTAATAAGAATTTTGACAATTCCTAATAATAAACAAGTTATTACAGACCTAGTTGAAAAATTTGCAAAAATATTTAGTGAGCAAAGAATATGAATAAATTAAGAAAGTACTTTAATTTATATAAGGAAGACCCTAAAAGACTTGATAGAGAAATTGAAGAAGCAGAGTCAAAAATTATTAAAAAAGTAAAAAAAGCTATAAAGCCTATTTTTGTAATACATAAGAAAAGTAAAAATCCCGTAAATGTATATAAAAGAAGTGATGTACCTCTCAATTTAGGAGATAGATATTTAAGAATAATGGGCTTAGAAAAATATTCTAAGCTACATGGTCAAGTTGTATCGTTATATAAAAGTAAAAGAACTGGTAAAAGATATGGAGTAATAGTAGGATGAAAAATTATAAAACTGGAGTATACAAAACAATCTATGGAAATGCTTGTTATTATATAGAAGGTGATACAGAGGTAGAAGATTTAGATATGAGAAAGGAAATATCAATTGAGATGGTAGATTTTTCTAAATTTATAAGAGAAGAGCAATGAAAAATTTTACAATAAAGCGTTATAAAAAAGATGGAAAAAAGATGATTCCTGTTAGGGTTAAAGATGGAATATGGGTTGAACCCCATTCAGAAGAAGAATATAATAAAAATATAGAAGCAAATAAACTTAAAGATAAACAAAGTAAGTTTATGTACTATCCTGGTACAAAAGTTCCCCATATTCACTACATGGAAGCTAAAAAGTATGATAAGTATGGTTATCTTTCGGGTGGACCAATGCCTTGGTGTAAATTGGAAACAATTGAAACAAATAAGGAACTACTTGCGACAGAAGGCCTATATGAAAAATTAGCACAGGCAGAAAAGGATGATGACAAGGAACAGCTTAGATTTTTAACAAGACCATTATTAGTTTGGATAGATCCTTGTACAGGAAAAAAGAATGGCGTATATGCTCAAGCTGTAACTATTACAAATAGAAATAATAAGTCAAATTATGTATATAAAAATCTTGATAGATTCGAACAAGCTGTCAAGGACCTTGAAACACTATATTTAGAAAAAAGAATAAGTACTAAAACTGGAATATGTGCTCTTATAAATCTACTATCTTATAAATTAGCATTTAGAGTTGGTAATAATGAAAATCCTAAAAGTGGTGTTGGAGTAACAACATTTAGAATACAACATATAGAATTTGAACAAGATTATAACAATAAAAAGGTTCAATTCAAATTTAAAGGAAAAAAAGGTGTTCAATGGAATAAAACTTTAAATCCTAAAAATGAATTAGAAGAATGTATGGTAAAAGATGTAAAAGAATTATGGAATATTTATTATAATTGTCCTTCTGGATTTTTATTTCAGTGGGGTGGAAAAAGAATAACAAGTGCTGATGTAAATGAATTGTTTAGAAAAATATTAAAAGTTACTCCAGATGAAGAATTATATCTTTCATTTCATAGCTGGAGACATTATTTAGCTTCGAAAGCTTTTTTGAAAGAATTAGATAAAATTAAGATAAAAAAAGATATTAAGAAGATTGAAGAAAAAAATGATATTAACTCTACCATCAGAAAAGGTAGATTAATTACAAGAGAATTAAATAAAGTATTTAAAAAAGTATCAAAAGTATTAAATGATACTCCAGGAGTTGTCTCTAGTACCTACGCAGGTGGAAAAATATTTAGAGATTTTTATAATAAATATGGTGTAGAATTTGATGAGAAGAAAAGATCTTGGAGTAAAGAAGCTCATAGTGATGAAGTAGAGGCTGAAAAAGAAAGAAAAGAGCAACGTAAAATTAAAAAGGAAATTTAATTGATTATATATAAAACTATAAATTTAATTAACAATAAAATTTATATAGGACAGGATTCAAGAAATAGGTCTGAATATTTAGGCTCTGGTCAAAATATTAAAAGAGCAATTAAAAAATATGGTAAAGAAAATTTTAAAAAAGAAGTAATAGAAAAATGTAGAAGTGCTAAGAAATTAAATGAAAGAGAGATATATTGGATAAATTTTTATAATTCAATGAATAGTAATATTGGATATAATCTAGTAGAAGGTGGAAACAGTACTTTAGGATATAAATTTACAAAAAAACAAAGACTAAATGTTAGTAGAGCAAATAAAGGTAAATCAAAGCCTAATCAATCAAAAACTAGGCTAAGACTATTTAAAGAGGGAAGACTTACTACGCCATGCCAAGGATTAACAAAAAAAGATAGAACTATAAAAGAGTTACAAAAGAAAAGAAAAAAGACGATGCTAAGGAGATATGGAAGTAATTTTAATGGTAAAATTCCCTGGAATAAAGGATTG
>Ga0075122_10000836_pt1 | contig 23225 bp, 22 predicted proteins | sample AntAceMetag02UKB_FD_69790 | JGI IMG/M metagenome (GOLD analysis project Ga0075122, IMG submission 69790) | Saline lake microbial communities from Ace Lake, Antarctica - Antarctic Ace Lake Metagenome 02UKB | ecosystem: Environmental > Aquatic > Non-marine Saline and Alkaline > Saline | place...
GAAGTCCAAGATGCATTATTATCTAAGATCATCTGAGTTTCATTTGAAATAGTATCTCTAGCATCTATTGTTTCATTTAATTTGGTTTCATTAAAAGTTAAATCATTTCCAACTTGAACAAACCACCCAGATACCCAACCAGAAATTGAAGCCCACCAAGTTGTTGAATTTGAAGAAACAGAATAATTCACATTTAAATTTCCTTCTTCACCTTGTTCAATATAAAGAGTATCAGCATAGGTTTCATTCCAACTTTCATTATCCCCGATTATTGCATCATAGGTTGCATTATATGTAGAAAGATAACTTGCATTATTTACAGAACCTGCATAAGTTTCATTATAGGTAGAATAAACACCGGTATCATTAATTAATTCTTGGATTCCAGAAGTTGTATTGGGGGCATATAATTCACTAGCACGAGTTTCATTAAAAGAAAGATTTCCAGAAGTCTTTGCATCATAAGTTTCATTATATGTTGAAGTCCAGGATGCATTATTATTCGTTATTTGAGTATCTGTATAAGTATTAGCTGGAATAGTTTGATTATAATTATAAGCAAATGTACTTAACCAATCTGTAAATGGGGTAGTCATATTATATGCCCATTGAATTCCAGCATAAAGAGTATCTGTCCAGGATTGATTAAAACTTTCATTTCCAGCAGTTACAGAAATATCAGCATACAATCCATCTGCACGAGTTTCATTCCAAGATTCATTATCTCCAATCATTGAATCATAAGTTGCATTATAGGTTGAAGTCCAAGAAGCATTATTATCTAAAATCATTTGGGTTTCATTTGAAATCGTGTCTAAATCTTCAATTGTAGCATTCAACTTAGTTTCATTAAAATAAATTGTGGCAGAATCATTGTAAACATATTCTCCAGAAGTATTTTTTTGAGTATCTCCTAAACCACTTTGACAATTAGTTCCATTAGCAAGACAAACATCAGTTAACCCGCTACCATTTCCAACAAAATATTGTGCTGTAATATTGCCTTCTGAAATAACATTTCCCGTCACATTTAAATTTCCAGTCAGTTTAATCCAACCATCAACAATATTATCAATCACTTCTCCAAAAGCAAAAGTTATCTTCTCTCCCAAAGTTAAATTTTGAATATTGTAATTGTTTGCAGAGTTTAAATTGTCTGCAGTGTTAGCTCGATAAGTATAGGGGGTAGAAGTTAAATTAATTCTGGGGGACATCTCTGCATCCAAAGCAACCTGTATCCCCAAGTAAGTAGGTTCTGCAAAAGAAATGTTTACACTACTCAAAATAAAAGAGTAAATACCACTAGAATCAACAGTTACAGAATTATTTGCTGATTCAAAAAGTAAACTTCCTGCTGTAGCAGCGTCGTAAATCCTAAAAGTCATATTATAAGTTCCTGTTAAAGCATCTCCACTGCTATTAGTTAGCTTACCATGCAAGTTTAATGTCTGAGGAATAGAAGAATTACCTAATGCGTCATTGTTTGCATAAGCTTTTTGACCTCCAAAGTCAAATTCTAAATGATGTTTACCATTTGTTAGAACTTCTGAAACTTCATAACCGGTTAACCCGCAAGAATAATTTTCAATAAATACAGAATCACCTGCTTGCAGGTTCTCGTGCCCTTCCGGGGTATTAATCCATTCATAAACCAAATTCTGTTCACCACATTTAATTCTTAAAAATTTCAAATCATTATCTTTATTTTCATTACTCCAAGTGGTTCCATCAATTGCACTAATGGTCAAATTAGCTGCACCAATTGTTGTGAACTGTACTTCCCATTCCCCTCCCACAGTTGGATAGGATTGAACATTCAAAACACTAATTTCTAATTCATATTCTTGCTCACTTAAATGTGGAACAACCCAACTAATATAATCATAAAGAGTATTATTATCTAAATCATAAATTTCAAATTCAGCTAATACTCTAGAATTATTAACAATGTGGTAAAGTTTAACATTTCCAGAATTAACAACTTCAGAAGGCAATATACTAAATGCTAAAATATCCTCATAATGAACTTCTTCAGGACCAATAACAGTTATCTCCTTATTATAATCATCGACTTCCCTCTCTTCTGCATAAGGCGCATCTGTATAATATTCCACTACAAACTCATCATCATCATAAATTTCCTCTTGAATTTCAACACTAACTTCCTCGTCACTTTCAATAATTTCAACAACATTCCCAGTCATAGATAAGAAAGAAGTAAAAATATTAGAAATAACTCCCCCAGTAATTGTAACGCTTGGCTCAACTTCCAAAACTTGTTTTTGATTAATAGACTCTATCTCCAATTCCTCTTCTTCTCCAGTTGTTCTATTGATCCTTTTAACAGAAACATTCCCTGCTAAACTAGGTAATTCAACACTTAAATTCTGAACAACTTCATCCTCATCAAGAATAACCTTAACTTCCTTTTGCCATTTTACAGGTTTTCCAATAACAACTGCAAATTGTTCTGTAGAAATTTGAGTAATTGCATCACTTACATTAATAATTTCAGTAACATTTACCTTGCCCTCGTCAGAGGGTACACCCTCCTCTGGACCTACTTGGTCGGGTGCTGTAACAATTTCCTCAACAGGTTCCTCATCTACTTCTTCTTCAACAAGAACTTCTCCAGTAACATTTGTTTCTACCTGAGTTTCATTAGTATCTTCTACAGTCTCATTTTCTATAACCTCTTCTGGCTCCCCCGAGTCACTTGTGCTGGGAGTCTCTTCTTCTACTGGAGTTTCCTCAACAACTTCTGGCTCACCAGAGTCATCCCTTGGGGATTCCTCCTCACAAGTCTCTACATCTTCACACACTTCTTCACATACCTCTTCAGTCTCACAAATCTCTTCACATACTTCTTCTTCTCCTTCTCCAGAACAATCATCACTACAAGACTCTTCTTCACTACATACTTCCTCGCATACTTCTTCAGTTTCACAAATCTCTTCAACAACATTCCCTGTAAAAAAACCTACAATAGGATCCATAACCGGAGCAATAATTTTATCATAAATGGTCTTAACTTTTGATTCAGGAGGAACAATCACCTGTGCATCTTGGACCCCCCCATTTGTTTCAGTGTCAATTGAGATGGTTGAAAAATTTGATTCAGGAAATTGATTCATAATAACCAAACCTGCAACCAATAAACCAATAATTCCTAAAAAAATAAACAATGATTTTTTATTAAAAGAAAATTTTTTAGGAGCATCTACCAAACGAGTTCTAGCAACACCATTTTCATCCCTAAAACTTTCATAATAGTACGGACCAAAAGTCTTTCCTCCCCTTTTTATATACCTCTTATAAACCATTAAATCACCTTTAAGAAATATGATGTGCTGCAACTATTTAAACATTATTATTGCACGTACTGTAATGGTGCTGTAATCAAAATTTACCGTCGATAAACTATTTCTTAAAATTATCCAAAATATAGGTTTCAACATCACTTAATGTCTTAAAAGAATGCTTTTCTTCATAGTCATTATGAAAGTGACATTCTTCATGATCATATTCTCTACAAATCTTTGGTCTTTTATCATAAATTGTGCACATATTATCTTCTCCTAAGAACTCACATGGGCTAAGAAACTCAATATGCCACACCTTATCATCATCAACATAGACCTGAATATTTTTATGACAAACATACCACTTAATATCTTCCATATCTTCCAAAGTTTCAGGAGTATCTATCTCAATTGCAACATATCTACAACACTTTCCATTACAACCTTCACAATCTTTAGAACTTTTATCTTTCATATTAAAAAAGATTAAAATTAGTTTTTAAAACTTACCTTGTAACAATCTCTAGAATCTCTTTGAGATAGAAAATCCTAACGAGTTACGATTTCCAAAGCATCACGATTCTTTAATTCATATGCTTTACCCAAGGCACGCTTTGAACGTGCATCAATTGCTTTAATAAAATTCTTTCCAAAATCAGTATGTAAGAAAAATGCAAAATCAAGGGCAGTACTTCCTGGGGGCAATAGAAAACAATCAGGTAAAATATTGCCCTTACTATCTCCTAGCTTATTAGCAGATGCAGGAAAAATAGAAACATATCCCAATAAATCAAAAACAGCTGAATTCAAAATATGTTGAACACCTGTACCAAATTCAAACTTATCTAAAACATTTCCTTTTATCTTATTCAAAGCATCAACTTGTTTCTCCCCAAGTTCTTTGATTACCTTAAAATCCTTTTCACCTGGAATATACTCAATCAACTCTGCTTTAGCTGCTTGTCTTAAAGCAAGTTCTGAATCAGCAGAACAAGGAATAATAATAGCATCAGAAAACTTTTCCTTTATCTTATCATAGTTTTCCTTTCCCTTTGCTAAATCCACTTTATTTGCAGCAATAATCATTGGCTTACTTTCATTTCTAAGTGCAGAAGCAAACTTCATAATTTGATCTTCAGTCCAAGTACTTGGCCTATCACTAAAACTCAATTTCAATAAAACAGACTTAATTTGATCCTCATTTACCTTTAAACCAGAAAACTGCTTTGCAACTGCCTCTGCAAATTTAGATTTCTCCATTTCAACTTTCCTAGCAAAACCTTTCCAAACCTTAATCAAAATATTATAATACCACTTATTTAACTCATCTTCCAAAAACTCAACATCTGCGCAAGGATCATAATTCTCTGTAGGCTTTCCTTCAACATCTGTTTCACCAGAAACATCCACAATATGAATAAAAACATCTGCTTGACGCAAATCATCTAAAAATTGATTTCCCAATCCCTTTCCTTCTGAAGCACCAGGAACCAATCCAGCAACATCCATCAAATCAATTGGAACAAAACGATTATGATTTATACAAAATCCATGACTTGGATTACATTGAGTATCAAATTCTTTATCAATACAATCAACTTTAACATATCCCACGCCATGATTTGCTTTAATTGTAGTGAATGGATAAGAAGCAATTTCAATTTCAGCTAAGGTCGCTGCCTTAAAAAAAGTACTTTTTCCAACAGAAGGTTTCCCAACAAGTCCAATTAGCATAAAAGTATTCATAGAAAAACCTTTATATATTTAATTAAACACGAAAGAGTGAGAGCCTATAGCTCAGTCTGGTCAGAGCGCTGGTCTTATATGACGATGATTCGTAAGAATTGTTTTCTCTTGGATTCGTCTAAGAGAGCCAGAGGTCCACAGTTCAAATCTGTGTAGGCTCATTTGAATTGAAAGTATTTTAGTTAAGCTTTTAAACTAATTTTTTCTTTGATAATTAAGTAATTGCATTACTTGAAGCCCCTATAGTTCAGTGGCCAAGAATGCTGCCCTTTCAAGGCAGTGACCCGAGTTCGAATCTCGGTAGGGGCGTTTTAATTATTTATTCTTAGAAACAATAATCTTTATAAAGAACAATTATCTATTAATATTACTTAACTTCGGTTAAGGTTATCTGACTTCGGTTAGGTAAGGAAGGATTGAGCTTCGGTTTTGTCCTTCCATTATACTCCTAAAAATTTTTAATTTTCTAATAAAAAAGTACATATTTCATTTTTTCTATAAAGGTTAACTGCAGGGCAGAGATGTAAATTCACATTTTATCTAAACTATTTTTTAATTTTTTAAAAAAGAAAAGGAAGAATTTTATTTTATTTTATTTTAGAAATAAATTTTCTCATTTCCAACGCCCTTCCTTGATAACTCTTATCAAACTTATCTTTTTCTGTTCTAAATGGTTGAAGAACTTTTCTATAAGTTTCATAATTCCCCAAAATATTCATTATCCTTTTTCCCATAATCTCACCATAATTTTTATCTTGAATTCTGGTTGAATCAACTTCAATTATTCTATTCTTAAAAAAATCTTGATCTTCTAAAGGAATGTCGCTAAGTAAAATTGCCCCACAAGCAGAAACTTCATAAAATTTCTTTAAAGGCAATCTCCAATGGCTTGAACCCCCAATTGCTATTTTTGACCTATTTAATATTTCAGAATATTGCTCAGAAAAATTTATCTCCCCATTTAAAACATACCCGGGATGATTCATTATTTTTACATTTATTCCTTCTTTTATCCCTATCTCTGGTAAAACTTCTGCTAACCAATTTCGTATAGGATAAACCCATTTATGGGTATCTTCTCCTAAAGAACCATGAATCAAAACATCAATATCTCTTTCTTTTCCTTGATCCTTAAAAATTTCTTTATCATAACCACAATAAACAGTATGAAATTTTGCAACTTCTCCATAGGGTTTTAAAAACCTATTTGAAAAAGAAAGAACTTCTCGAATTCCATTTTCTTCCAAATATTGTTTTTTTCTATCTATAGCCCAAGGAACCCAATGATCTAAAAGCAATTCTACTATTGGAACATTACACCCCCTAAAATTTCCATTTAATTTATGAAAAGATTCGTCTGGAACTACTACATGAGTAAATTCTTTTTCATCAATATAATTATTTAATTCATTAATAGTATTTGGAATTTCAGTAATTTCATCAGAAACAGCAATTAATTGCCCTAAAAAATGATGATCCATCATAGCTTCCAATTTAGAAATATTCCCATATGCCAAAATTTTAAGATTATCCTCAAACTTTGTTTTCATTTTAAAATTTCCTCCTCATAGCAATAAATGAATTTATTATTAAGGGTTTTTTTTCTGGAGATAAATCCATTATTGCGAGTAATCTATGCAACCCATCCAAATGAGTAATTTGCCCTTCCCCATCTTTAATAAATTTATAAGTTTCATCTAACTCGTAAAAAGGACCTTGACTAAATAAAAAATTATTTACTTTTCCACCCATAATCAATTCTTTTTGCAACATAACTTTTTCAAAACAAGATGGAACTTGTTCTTGATAGTTCTTTCTTCCATCTACTAACAACTTTTGATATACCTCTCCAAGTTTTTCACCATTTTTTGATACAATAACTTTTTCTGAACCTTCTCCAATATGATAAGGAATAATTATTTCGCCAACATCAGAAATAAAAATTTGAGTTTCAATCCAATTTAAAAAATGTTTATCAGCTTTTCCTAAAACATCCAGAACATATTTATCAGAATTCCTATGAATTTCAGAATATCCTTGCAATACATCAGAAAAATCAACCACCCTAGGATTAATTAATCTCATTTTAAACAACCTCCCAAGGAATTTTTATATGAATCAAAATAACTCATTAATGCTTTTTTTGCTGGAACACTCATTTCATTTAATTTTCCATCAACAAGATGGTTATAATAAATTATATTTTCATCATCTTCTATACGAATTACTTCAATTTCTTGTGCTTCGGGATACAAATTATTTTTAAGAATATGTTTTTTTAATAATTCTGAAGATAAATCCCTCCTATTTTTTTTAGGTTCTATTTTACTTATTGAATTTGAATGTATTCTATAGTCATAAAGAAATTCTGAAATATATCCTTTTTGCACAAAAGGAGTTATTTGTAAAAGAAAATCCCAATCCTCTCCAACAGTTAAAGATGAATCAAAACTAAATCCGTTTATTTTATTTTTATTAAATGACCTCAAATGCCCAGGAAAATGAGTAAAATAAATTAATTCGTCAAAAAACTTATGACAACCTGCTTTTTTCTCCTCATAAATAATATTTCCAGATTCATCAATACACCTCCGATCAGTATAAACAAAGCCAGTCTCTGGATTTTTTGCATAAAAATCCATAACTTTTTCTAAAGAATTTGGATAAATTTCATCATCAGCATCTAAACCAATCAAAATATTTCCTTTTGATTCTTCTAAAAGCCTATTTCTTGCCCCACTAATTCCTTTATTTTCTTGATGTAAAACTCTTATATTAGAATCAGAAATACCTGAAAAATCATTTGCAATATTTGGGGTTGAATCAGTACTCCCATCATTAACAATTAAAATTTCATAATCCCCAGAATAAGTTTGATTTGTAGAACTCCTTAAAGTATCTAGCAAATATTTTTCTGCATTATATGCGGGAATCATAATTGTTGCTTTAGGTTTCATTTTAAAAATTACATAATAGGTCTTATTCCCCAAACTTTTTCAAAATGATCAGTACTTTCTTGAATTGTCTGAGTTTTCCACCTTATTTTTTCATAATCTCCATGTACGCCTGTAACTGAATGATCATGAGTTATCTTACATTCTGGTTCGTACATAGCTAATGCTTTTTGATCTCCTTGCCCATTCATCAATTCTCTTAATTGGACCCATTCATTCCCCTTATGTTTATTTTCTTCTTTCCATTTTAAAAAATATTCTTTTTTCAATCCAAAAGCCTTTAAAGCAATACTAAAATCTTCCCATCCAATTTTATGCCCCTCATCATAAAAACCAACTTTATCCAAAAATTCAGGAGTTTTTGCACTAGTCCCTAAAATAACATCAGAAGCAATCCTCTTTGAAACCAAAGGATCCTCAAAATGCATATCTACATTATCTGCATATTCTAACTTCAACTGCATCTTATTTAAATTAATTAAAAAACCATCATAAGCATTATGGAAAATTCTTCCATCTGGTTGGATCAATCTTGGAACAACAGCAAGCGCCCCTGTTTCTTCAATACACTTAGTTATTGCTTCATCATATCTAGGATGAACAATACAATCATTATCTAAATTTAAAACCCACTTAAAACCATTTCCATAATTTGAAATAATATGTCTAAAAACCCTATTCCTCCCCATAGCAACACCAAGATTTACCTCACTTGAAAGGAAATCAATTGTATCTGGACCATAAGCCTCCTTCAGAGCGCTTAAATATTTTAAAGTTCCATCTTTAGACCCATTATCAAAACAAATAATTCTTATATCTTCCACACTATTTTCCAAAATAGAACTTACTGCCTTTTTAGTTAAATCAAGCCTATCCATAGTTAAAATGCTTACAATTCCAGGAGATGTTGACACTTTTGACTCTAATTTACTATTCATAATAATTATTTCTAACAAATGTTTTTAAATATTTATGTCATTAACTACTATGAAATTACACGAAAATTCCCCCTTCCAAAAACCCTATAAATAGATAATTCTTCCTTACCCCATGAAACCAAGATACAGTTTTTCATCAAAAAGAACTAAGAGAGCCACACAGTCTCCAAAGTTAAGAAAGCAAAGGTCAAAATATCCAAACCTAGTAACACAAATAGTAAAAGAATCAGACATAATCCTTGAAATCCTAGATGCACGATTCATCACAGAAACTAGAAACATGGGTGTTGAAAAAGAAATTGCAAAACAAAAGAAAAAAATAATTTATGTTATGAACAAATCAGACCTAGTAAAACAACTCAAAAAAGAAGAACTAAAAGAAATTCATCCCGCAGTTCTTGTTTCGTGTACTCAAAGAAAAGGAATTAAAGATTTAAGAAACAAAATAAAATTCGAAGCACAGAAAATAGAGAAAAAAGAAAAAAATGAAAAAATAGCAGTAGGGATTATTGGTTATCCAAACACTGGAAAAAGCACACTAATTAACCTTTTAATTGGGAAACGTTCTGCAGGAACAGGCGCAGAAGCCGGATTCACAAAAGGAGTTCAAAAATTAAAACTTTCTTCAGAAATTGTTCTACTTGACAGCCCAGGAGTAATTCCAAATGAAGAATACTCTACAAAAAGTGAAGCAATGGCACAACACACAAAAGTAAGTGGTCGTTCATACAGCCAAGTCAAAGATCCTGAAATGATAATTGCAGATTTAATAAAAGAAATGCCAGAAGTTTTTGAAAAATTCTACAACATAAAAGCCCAAGGAAACTCTGAAATCCTTTTAGAAAAACTAGGAAGACAAAAAGGATTCATCAAAAAAGGTAATTTAATTAATTTTGATAAAACAGCACGACTAATTCTAAAAGATTGGCAAACTGGAAAAATTTCAGTATAATAAATCTTATAAACCAATTCATCTCCCAAATCCAATGAAAACAATGCAAGCAATATACTTTATAGGAAGAAACTTTGGAATGGACCTGGGGGATTTACCTCAAATGAATCTCTATGATATGTTTCCATTTCCAACTGCAAAAGGAATAACTTATTCTCATAAAAAATTTCAATCTCCACACATGATTCAACAAAACATGCTTCCAACAAGAATTAATCAAAGATATCACAATAACAATTCAAGAAAAACAAATACAAGACTTTGTAAAGAAAATAAAAAACAAAAAATTCAAAAGGTGAATAAACTAGAAAGAAATGCGTACTGGGATAGTAGATTAAAATCACATAGTAAAAATGTTAAAAGTGGTAGAGGACTAAAGAAATATTCTACGAGATACACATAATTTAATCTAAATCTTTTTCTCAACATAACCTTCATCATCAACTTTGTAACCAAACTTTCTATAATATTCTCGAACACCAACCCCAGAAATAATTTTTAAATCAGTTATCCTACATTTTTTTGCCCCTTTATTATTTGATTTGGGGTACACCGATTGGTGCGCAATGTTTTCTGCTTCTTCCAACAACAAGAATAAACACCGCTATCCACCCTTTTTATCTCTCCACGCCTATACATATTTTTAATTAAATCATAAACATGATTATAATTAATTTCAAGTTTCTTAGAGATTTGTAAAGGAGATAACTCAGAATATTCTTCAAATAATTTTAAAATTTTATTATGAATTTCTTTACCTTCTAAATTTTTCATTGCTCTTTGTCCAATAGATTTTTCCCATCGTTCAAAAAAATTATCTCTTTTCTTCCAAAGACTAATTCTTTTCCCAAACTTCTTTTCCAAACTTAACAAATCATACCCCATTTTCCTAATACCCTTTGCATTTATGTTAATTTTATACATCAATAAATTAGAATTAAAACTACCTTTATTTTCATAACTAACAACCTCAGAAGTATCATACCCCAAATAATCACAAAGATTTTTTATCCCAAAGATTATTTTCTTAGAACCCATCCTAATATTAATTCCCCCATAATTCTTAACATCTATATTCCCCTCATCTTCAATTAAAGATATCAATAAAGCTAACCCATAATCAGAAGGCAAATTTAAACACCTTTCAATAAATTTTTCATTATCTAAATCAGAAAATTTTAAATCAAGCGCATAACAAATAATTTTCCCAAAAAAAGAAGGTATGACCATTTGCATACTTTTCTTCTCAGAATAAATTTTTTTATCAAGAATAAATTCAATTAATATTTTTAGAGGGGACGTATCTTTTTGAATCCACCTAAGAAGATTATTTTTTTTATGTACATTACCATCTCCAATTAAAACCCCTCCAACACGAAAATAAATAGGGGACACAAAATAAGGAAATTTTATTTGGAAAGGATCCTTGCTACTAGTATCTTTATACCCAATTATCTCTTTTTCTATTTTAAATTTAGAAATATTCAAATTTTTAGTAATTTCCAATAAATTATTAATCCTCATAAAAGAATTTTGATTTTTTAAAAAATGCGTAAGGCCAACCCCACTAATATTTAAATTTTTAGAAAATTTATTCAAAGAAGATTTTTGCTTTATAGAATTAAAAATAAATTGTTTTTCTTCATAATTAATATTGACATATCCAGAAATATCCCAAAAATGTATATTTAATTTAGGTTTCATATATAACTGAGGGATACCAACTTTATATATTTGCCTATTTTAACGATTTAGAAACATAAGTTCCATCAATTTTATAACCCTGACCATAAAAATACTCTCTAGCTCCAATCCCCGCAATTACAACCATTTTTTCCATATTAAATTCTTCTTTGGCTATTCTTTCAGCTTCTTTTAAAAGTAATTTACCATATCCTTTATGTTGCCACAATTTTTTATTTTTACCACCAACATTTAAACTCCCCCCATAAGTATGCATCTCCCTAACAATCGCAGTTTTAGTATCTATCTCTTTAACAACTTGTTTTGAAGGAATCCTTAATCTTAACAAACCAATTAAAATATCATTTTTAACATCCTCAAAACTTAAAAAAATCTCTTTTCCATCAGAAGCGCCATAATTTATTCTGGATAATTTAACAGATTTTAAATCAAAATCTTTTCCATTTCTTATACAAATTCCAACCTCCCTACACCGAATACATTTACATTCCTTTCCAGATTTAATCATTTCTGCTTGAACTTCTTTTCTCAAATCAATATTAATTGTTCCCGCAACAAGATATTCAGGGGGAATTTCTCTCATTACTCTCATAATTCTACAATATTTTGAAACAAAAGATTTTACTTTTATTAAAAGCGACAAAAGCTTTTTTTTTGAATAAGGTTTATATTTTCTATCCCAATATTCTTTCTCAAGCCTAGAACCTGGCATAACTTGACAAGGATAAATTTTAATTTGATCTGGCCTAAATTTTTCATTTAAAAATATTTTCTCGAATAATTTCAAATCCTTCTCAAAACTAACTCCTGGGAGATTAACCATCAAATGATAACCAACCTTAAATCCTGCATTTTTCAAATCCCTAGTTGCATCTACAACATCTTTAACAGTATGGCCCCGATTAATCTTCTTGTAAATCTTATCATCAATTATCTGAACTCCAAGCTCAACACGAGTACAACCAAACTCTAACATCCTATTAATATATTTTGAACAAACATCTGGCCTAGTCTCAATACAAAGCGCAGTACACCTATTCTTTGATTTCTCATTCAATTTCTTTGCACTAGCCAAATCCTTTAACTTTTTACCATTCAAAGCATCATACAATCCTTTAACAAATTCATATTGGAACTTCTTAGGATATTCAAGAAAAGTTCCCCCCATGATTATCAATTCAACCTTCTCTGTAGGATGATTCATTGCCCTAAATGCTTTCAAACGATTCACAACCTGTTCATAGGCATCATAATTCACATCACTAGCCCTCATAACAACAGGACTCTTTGGGGTATAACTCTGTGGGACCTTCAAATTAGGACAATACAAACAAGCCCCATGCTTACACTTTCGCGGAGGCAACATGACTGCTACAGGTGTAATCCCCGAGATGGTTCTAGTTGGCTTTCTAACTTCATTTTTCTTTGGTTTTAACATGTATAATCAACTAAAATAATCCTTTTAAAGAGTTTCTTGTTAGGAAAAACATGAAAAAAACATGTTTTACATTTGATTCAAAAGAATTTAAAGAAAAAAAATTAATTAGTTTAGTTAAAGATCACCTTAACATATTACTTCCAGGTTATGGAATACATGGTTTTGGAGAAATTAAATTTAATAAAAATACATTTCATTTTTACAGATTTACTAATTATTCAAATTCTGTAAATTTAGATTATATCTGTTTAGGGAATAGTGTGGAATTAAATCCTCGTAAAAATTTAATAGAAACTCGTTCTAAACCCTTGACTTTGCAAAGGAAATATTATGAACAAGTTGGCAAGTTTTCAATATATTTAGCTGAAAAAGAAATTCCATTCAAAGTTAATTACAAAGAATTAAAGAAAAAAGAAACTAAAGAATGAAAATAGGTATAATCGGCGGTTCTGGATTAGAAAAAAGCGACTTCTTACAAAACATTGAAGAAATAGACATTGAGACCCCCTATGGAAAACCAAGTAGCAACATAAAAAAATGCGTACTTGAAGACATTGAAATCTACATTTTATCAAGACACGGACCAAACCATGAAATAACTCCAACAAAAGTTAATAATCGAGCAAACATTTATGCACTGGGTAAATTAGGGTGTGAATATATTCTGGCAACAACAGCTGTTGGAAGCCTAAAAGAAAACATAGCTCCTGGAGATTTCATGATTGCAAACCAATTCATGGATTTCACGAAACACAGAGCAACAACATTTTTCGATGATTTCAAAAAAGAAGTAAAACATACAAGTTTAGCAGATCCTTTTTCAGAAACACTAAGAACCCACATAATAAATTCATGTGAAGAATTAAATCTTCCCCATCACAAAATTGGAACAATACTTACAATTGAAGGACCAAGATTTTCAACAAGAGCAGAAAGTTTCTTTTTCAAAAAATTCGCACATGTAATAAACATGTCAACTGCACCAGAAGCAATTCTTGCAAAAGAAGCAGATATTGAATATGCAGTAATTGCAATGTCAACAGATTATGATTGTTGGAAAAAAACAGAAGAACCAGTAACTTGGGAAGAAGTTAAAAGAACAATGGACAAAAATGCAGAAAATGTAAAAAAACTTTTAATCAGAACAATTGAAAAAATTGCAAATCACAAAATTGTGAATAATGATGCTGCAATCATCAAAAGTAAAATTAGAACAATTCCTAATTTTCCGAAACCAGGTATTTTCTTTAGAGATGTTACAACATTGTTCAAAGACAGAGAAGGAATGAAAAAAGTTATTGAAATTTTTTATGATCGTTATAAAGATAAAAAAATAGATCTTGTTGCAGGAATTGAAGCAAGAGGATTTATCCTTGGCGGAGTTCTAGCAGAAAAACTAGATTGTGGATTTATTCCAATAAGAAAAAAAGGCAAACTCCCAGGAGAAACAGAAGAAGAAGAATATGATCTTGAATATGGAACAGATAAAGTTGAAATTCATAAAGATGCAATAAACCCCGGACAAAGAATTTTAGTTATTGATGATTTGATTGCTACTTCTGGAACCTGTTCAGCAGCCTGTCAACTAATAAAAAAATTAGATGGAAAAATAATTGAATGTGCATTCATAATTGAATTAAAAGATTTACAAGGAAGAAAAAAGTTAGAAGATAAAGGATATAAAACTTTTAGTATAGTTAATTTTGAAGAATCTGAATAATTTCTTCAATTTTATCATCAATTTCTTTGATATTATTAATAACCACCAGGGGATAATTCTTAAACCCATTTTTATCTAGAATAGTTCTTCGTTCTAAAAAATACCCTTCGACTGTTTCAATTTTCCTTCCAAAATTTCTAGGAGGATGGAATTCTACAAACACTTTTCCTTCAATAAAAAAATCTATATGACATTTACCAATTTGAAAATGAACATTTGATTTCTCCAAAGGTTTTTCTATAACACCTTTTTCCACAAATTTCTCACATAATAATCTTTCTTGATTGGAATCAAATAAACAATTCATAAATTTATAAGGATAATTTTTTCTTCTACTTTCTAAAGCCAATAATGCTAAAGGATATTTTTCATGAGCAATTTTAGACATTTCCTTTAAATGATTTGGATGTTTCTCCATGCATTTTAATGCAGCCAATCTTTGATGATCTTTAAAAGTTCCTTTTTTCTTCATAGTCTCATGTGCTTTTTTCATATTAATTTTAGAATGCTCTGGATTAATTTCATGCAATCTTTTAGCCATATTAGAAAAATATTGGGAATTTCCTTTTAATCTTTCTGCATTAATTTTCCCCTGAAAAGGCCCATATTTCTCACCTAATTTTTTACCAAGCCAAGGATGTTTTTGTTGAGCAATCTTTCCTGCCTTACTGTACAATCCAGGATGTTTTTTTATGGCTTTTTTCTGATTTTCTTTTGCAATTATACAATACATATACCATTTCACACTCCGCCGAACATAACGCGTTCCAATTGGGATCACAAATTTATCTGAAATATCGTTCATAGATAACCCCTTCTTCAAAGAATCTTCAATTAAATTCCTAATTTTAATATGATTTTTATCTTTATTTACCATAGTAAAAATAACTTTTATCGTCGATAAAATAAAGACTTACTTCTATTTAAAGATTCATTTTCACTTTAAAGAGAAGACTAATTTATTGAAGAAAATAAATAAAACCTTTTTAAATTATTAATTCTCTATTTAATCATGGCAAACTTAACTAAAACACCACTTATTGATTGGGACTATGACGATATAACAAAAAGGGATTTGCGAGTACCAAAGGTTGAATGTACTGATGGACAAGATCAAATTATGAAAAATATGGATTATAAAAAACAAATTAAAGAATACGATAAACTTTATTTCAAATAAAATATGGAAAATCAAGAAAAAGTTTGGAACAAAATTGCACCAGATTGGCATGAGAAAAAACAAATGCCTTCCCCCCCTGCAGCAAAATTTCTAAATAATTCAAAAGGAAAAATTCTAGACTTGGGCGGAGGTTCTGGAAGAAATTTACTTGGATTAAGAAAAAACAAAAACAGGGAGATATACATTCAAGACTTCTCAAAAAAAATGTTAAAACTGGCAGAAGAAAGAGCAAAAGAAAAAGGAATTAATATTCAAACCATCCATTCTAGCATGGATAAAATTCCTTTTGAAAATAATTTCTTTGACGCAGCTATTTCAATTGCAGCAATACATTGCGTCCCAGAAAAAACAAAAAGAACAAAAACAATCAAAGAATTATTCAGAGTTCTAAAACCAGGAGCTCAAGCAGAAATAGAAGTTTGGAACATTGATTCAAAAAGATTCAAAAATGCTCCAAAAGAAAAAATGATAAATTGGACAGACAAAGGTAAAAGATATTATTATCTATATAATGAAAAAGAAATCCATGATTTATTCAAAAAGGCAGGATTTAAAATAAAAGAAAAAATGCCTTCTTCAGTTAACATAATTTTTATTGTTGAAAAGTAAACATAGATGAATAATCTTTTTCCAAAGCCAATGCAACTAAAGGTTTCTTAAATTCACATTTAACACAAAGATCCATTAAATCATTAATTTTACTATTATCTTCAATATCATTTGGTGAATAAAGTGCTTCTGCCAATAATTTTCTAGTTTGTAAAGAACAATCTCTTCTTAATTTATTGGGATATGAACAATGATTGGACATACTGACCAAATTTCCTTTTTCATCACAACGTGCACAAGTTTTGTATGCTTCACTAAATATATTTTTTAATCTTTCATGATTATTTTTCATCTTTCTTCTCATCTTTGCCCTCAGAAACATCTTCTGGTTTACTTGTACCCGTAGGAGTATCTTTCTTAATCACCTTCATCATATCAAAAAAACTCTTTTTTTCAAAGAAAGTTATCTTCATCTCAGAAAGATCAATATGGATCCTTAACATCCCAAGACCAGAAACAAAGATAGTCCCAACAAGAAAATCCTTTCCATCCAACCTTTGTAAAGAAAAAATAATTTTCTGAACCTTTGCCTTAATTTTTTGTTTTTCTATTTCATCCACAACAATCTTTTCCACATCATTCAAAGCAAAATCATGTTTATCAGAAACTTCTTCAGGAACTTTATCATCAAACATTTTAACAGGAATTTTCTCAATTTCAGAACCAACACTAAAACTCACCATATTTTTAGATAAGGGAGCATAATAATCAAAATGTTGTTTGTTGTCTTTTCCTTCTTTATCAATTACAAAAAAACCAGAAGACAGATATGCATCTGAATTTTCTTTCATAAATTCCTTAAACACATCAGAATGATGCAGTTTTTCTAAATAAAATTGAAAGTTCATTTTTCTAACCTCTTTTTCGCATTTTCATATTTTTTTATTTCCTTATTAACACGACCATATATCTTCAAAGATAATTTCTCAGCCCCCTCATCCTCATAATGAAGGACTTTAAATTTTAGTAATCCAGGTTCCTTATCAAACCTATGATATTCGACGCGATACATTGTTTTTTCGTCCACCCTCAACCCCTCATTAAAAATACGAGCAACACCTATCAAACATCCATTAATTTTGCATTCAAGGTCCATCATCTTAAATTCGTTCTTCAATCTCCTTCTTCAACTTTTCACCAAATTCTTCAATAGAAAAATTCTCTATCTTTTTATCACCCTTATATCTAACAGCTAAAGTTTTCTCTTTCTCTTCCCTATCTCCTACAACTACAATATAAGGAACTTTCATTATCTCAGCGTCCTTTACTTTTGCAGGAACAGTTGTTTGTCTAAAATCAGAATCAATTCTTAATCCAGGAATCTTTGCTTGAAGTGTTTCAACAACTTCTTTTCCATATTTCTCATTCCTATCTGTAAAACTCAAAATACGAACTTGTTCTGGAGCCAACCAAGTTGGCAATCTACCTCGTGTGCTCTCAAGTAAAATTCCTAAAAATCTTTCAATACTTCCATAAATTGTTCTATGAATCATAACAGGTCTTTTCTTTTTATTATCTTTATCAGTATATTCTAATTCAAATCTTTCAGGCATTGCAAAATCTAACTGAAATGTTCCACATTGCCAAGTTCTTCCTAAAGAATCTTTTACATGGAAATCAATCTTAGGGCCATAAAACGCACCATCCCCCGGATTAATCTTAAAATTCATCTTCTTCTTAGTCAAAACATCTTCCAAAACTTTTTCTGCCTTATCCCATATTTTATCACTTCCAATTCTTTTTTCAGGACGAGTAGAAAGTTCAACATGATGGACCTCAAAATTAAATTTCTTATATATTTTATCTAAAAGATCCAAAGCCTTGCCTACCTCTTCTTCCATTTGCTTTTCAGTACAAAATATATGTGCATCATCTTGAGTAATTTGGATAACCCTAAACAATCCTCCAATAACCCCCGACAATTCTTGCCTATGAACAATTCCTAATTCGCCAGATTTCAAAGGCAAATCACGATAACTCTTAGGAGTATTTTTGAAAATAAGCATTCCCCCAGGACAATTCATTGGTTTAATAGCTAACTCTCTTTTTTCATATTCAGTCATAAACATATTATCCTTAAACTTCTCCCAATGGCCTGAAATCTGCCACAATTTCTTATCTAAAATTTGAGGAGTTAAAGTTTCTTGATAACCTGCTTTTTTATGTTCCTCTCTCCAAAAATCAATCAAAGCATTTCTAATTATCAAACCATTATTATGCCAAAAAACCATTCCAGGAGCAACTTCATTAAACGAAAACAAATCCATTTGCTGCCCTAAAATCCTATGGTCATTCTCTTTTAATTTAGAAGTATCTAATCTAGATTTGGAAAGTTCCTTAATTAATTGCTTTGGATCATAAGTTTCTTCATTGCCAGCAATCTTAATTTCCCTAGACAATTCACTCAAAGGATGACCCTTAACTTTCATTTCAAACTGCTTATAATAACCAAATGGTGCACGAGTAACACTAAAAAATTTCTTCAATGCTTTTTCTGCCTTTTCTAAAACATCCATGGCAACATCGGGAGAAGATAAACTACTAGACAAATGTGCATAGGGATAAAGAACAATATTATTTGATTTAACTTGCTCAGCAATATCTTTTACAGCCTTAACAAGTTCTGCAACAACTCCCTCAACATCTTCATCACCTTTCTCCACAGCAGTCATAATCACTAAAGCATCTTCTGCACGATCCCCTTTCATTTCTTTCTCAGAAAGATCACTAATCTTACGCAATGCCTTCTTTAAGGGTTTAAATTCAATATAATCTGTATGCAAACTTAAAATTTTCATATCAAACTAAGAATACTGGAATTTATAAAATTAATGCTATCAGTTTATGAATTTTCCAATATCTTTTTTAGCCTTAATCAATTTCTTTTGATGCTCTTTCAAAAAAGAATTTATCTTATCAATTAAAATTTTCTTTAGTTCTCCAGTAAGCAACTCTCCTGAACGATAATCTTTTTCAATCTTAGCTAATTTTGCATCATCTGATTCAAAAAACATTTTCAAATATTGAAAAGGTACATCCACATCTGGATTTCCACCTTTTTTCCTATGTTCTTCAAGTGTTGCTTGTCCTCCTGAAAAAGCATATTTATTGATCTTCCTTTTAACCTCTTCAGCAGAATCAGTCAAAGCAATATAAGAATTAGGTTCAGAAGCAGACATTTTTCCTCCTCCAAGGCCAGGCATAAAAATATGATAGGTAGAACTCAATTGAGTAAATTTAGGCTCTTTAATCCTACGAGTAATATCTCTTGCTAACCTTAAATGAGGATCTTGATCAATTCCAACAGGAATCAAAACAGGAACTTGCTTTTCAAATTCAGGTAATTGGGGGTGTAACATATCAGAAGCCTGAAGTAAGGCAGATAACATCTTTCCAGGACTAATTTCCCCATAAACAGCCTTAAACTCATTAAAACTAACATTTCTAGCTAAAAGATTTTGTAATCTATAATAGGCATTAGATTTCTTAGCATCATTACTTCTTTCTGATTGAAAATAAATCTCACAATTCTTAGGATTTAAACCAAGTGCAATATAATTAACAATATACTCTTCCATAGCAATTTTCCTACTATCTTCTAAAGATTGCCCCCTTGCATTATATGCTTCAATATCTGCAACAGCAATATAGATTTTAGCACCTAATTTCTGATAAAAAACAAATTGTTGTGCAAGTAACATATGTCCAATATGAAATTTTCCAGTTGGCATTAATCCAGTCATCATAACAAAAGGTTTCTTATTTTTAACAGCTTCCAAAATACGTTGAATATCGCGATGTGCAAAAATTACCTTTCTCCTAAATAAAAGATTCTCATTAAAAACTCCAGGTAATTCTTTAATTGGAGAAACCCCAAACTTTTTTATCAATTTAGCATAGTCAATATCTCCTGAAGATTCCCATGGAGTAAGTTCACTATTTTTCTTCACCATGACTAAACAAGATTAAAGAGATTTATAAATATTTCACAAACTCCACAAATATTTATAAATAACAATTACGAAATAAGAATGATTAAAATGAGGAAGATATTATTTTCAATAACGCTATTAATTTTGCTAGTTTCATTAGTATCTGCAGATATAATAATTACTCAACAACCCACAGGAATTTACAATCTAGGGGAAAGTATTTCCATCCCAATAACAATCAAATCAACAGGAGATGCCTTTGGAAGTTTTGAAATGAATTTAATTTGTAATGGACATGATATTAATTTCTATAAAAATGGTGTAGGATTGATTGGGGGAGAAGAAAAAGAAATGAGCCCTTCACTAATTTTAACTAAAAATATGATTGGAGATATTGTTGGAAATTGTAAAATTAAAGGAACATTCATGGAAAATTATGTTTTAACAGAAGTATTCAAAATTTCAAATTTAATTAAAATAAGTGCAACAATTGAAGAAAGAGAATTTAATCCTGGAGAAAATATCTTAATCACTGGAGATGCAGTAAAAGAAAATGGAGAGGATGCAGAGGGATTTGTAGAACTTATGTTGGTAACAGACAATTCATCTGAAATAAGCCAATTAGAAACAATCCAGAACGGATTCTTTTCAATCAATCTGACCCTTGCAGAAAACATGAAGGCAGGAAGTTATTTAGTAAAATTAACTGCCTACGAAAGAAATTCAGAAGAAATAACCACCAATAAGGGTTTTGTAAACTACAATATAGTTATTGCGCAAATTCCTACTAGCCTTGAAATATCTTCTGAAGAACAAGAAGTTGAACCAGGAACAAATCTAAAAGTAAAAACAATTCTTCATGACCAAACAGGAGAAAAAATAAATTCAAATTCAATCATCACAATTAAGAATGAAGATGATGAAATTTTAGAACAAATAGAAATTGCCACAGAAGAATTTTTAGAATACCCCATTAAATATAACCAAGCCCCAGCAGAATGGACAATTATGGCTGATTCAAATGAATTAACAACAGAATCAACATTTTCAATAAAAGAAAAAATGGATGTAAAAGTTGAATTGATAAATAAAACAGCAATCTTAACAAATGTTGGAAATGTTCCATACCAAGATATTTTACTAATAAAAATTGGAAATAGTTCAGTAAACATAAATGCAAGTTTAAAGGTTGACGAAACACAAAAATATATTTTAAGTGCTCCAAACGGAAATTATCAAGTAGAAATAATAGCAGATGGAGAAACAGAAATAAATCAAAATGTTGCATTAACAGGAAGAGCTATTGATGTAAAAAAAGCAGGTGGAACAATAATTACTTTAGTCAAATATCCTTTTGTATGGGTGTTCATAATAGCTATTCTTGGAATTATGGCATTTATAGTTTTCAAAAAAGGATATAAGAAAAACTTTATGGGATACATGAGCAATTTCAAAAGAAAAACCAAAAATGACTTGACAATACCTATGAAAAAAAATGCATTGGTAACTGCAAAAAATAATGCAGAACTTTCCCTTTCAATAAAAGGAGATAAACAAAACATAAGTTTAATATGTTTAAATCTAAAAAATTACAAAGATCTTGAATCTAAAAAAGGAAATGCTTCCGAAATTCTTCAAAAACTTGTAAAAATAGCTGAAGAAGAAAAAGCAGTATTATATGAAAACCAAAACAATCTATTTTTCCTTATTGCTCCAATAAAAACAAAAACATTCCATAATGAAAAAACAGCTCTGGATATTGCTCAAAAAATAAAAGAAGAATTAGAAGAACATAATAAATTAGCAAAACAAAAAATAGATTTCGGGATATCATTAAATTATGGGACAATAATTGCAAAACAAGAACCAACAGTATTAAAATTCATGAGCATGGGAACCCTTATCACAACTGCAAAAAAGATTGCAATAGGATCTCAAGGAGAAATTTTACTTAGTGAAAAAATAAATGATAAAATGAAAACAGACATTAAAACAGAAAAAAAAGAAATAAATAAAACACCAGTTTACATTCTAAAAGAAATAAAAAACAAACAAGGTAATGAAAAATTCATAAAAAATTTCTTAAAAAGGATTGAAGGTAAAAATTAATTCTTCAACATAGAAAATATTTATAAACAAGGGAAGTCTATAAACAATATGGTCGTCACAAAAAAATCAATTAAGAAAAAGGGCACAATTAAAAGCTCAAAAGCTCAAAACGAAAATACTCAAAAAATTCTTATTGAAAATTTTGTATCCTTGCAAAAAGTAATGGTAAACCTATCTGTTAAATTTGATGACCTAACTAAACAACTTTCACAATTACTAAATCTCTTTGAAATTTCAGCAAAAGCTTTAGCAGAAAAAGATAACAATGGGGCAGAATCTAAAGACAATGAAAAAATAATAGGTAAAATTGATAATTTGATTGATCAAAATAAAATACTAGCTAGAGGATTAACTTTACTTCATGAAACAGAAGGACCTGCCCAACCCCCCCACTCATATCTTCCAAGGATGCAACCTCCAACAAAAAACACCCCTAAAGAAGAAGGAGCATATCAATCATCAATTTCTTCTACTGCCAAAAAATTTAATCAATTACCAAAGTAAAATGCTTACGGTAAAATCAAAAGAGTTCAATAAAAGATTTCTTCTAACCTTTACAAAAGAACTAATTAAACATTCTGGAGAAGGAGACTTAATAATTCTAAACGAAATTATAAAAGAAGAAGAAAGGGAAGAGAAAT
>Ga0075122_10000837_pt1 | contig 23215 bp, 24 predicted proteins | sample AntAceMetag02UKB_FD_69790 | JGI IMG/M metagenome (GOLD analysis project Ga0075122, IMG submission 69790) | Saline lake microbial communities from Ace Lake, Antarctica - Antarctic Ace Lake Metagenome 02UKB | ecosystem: Environmental > Aquatic > Non-marine Saline and Alkaline > Saline | place...
CAAAGAAGATAGAGGAGATTTTAGCAAAAAAGAAAGCCTTATTTGTTAGGAATAAGATTCCATTAGATATTGAAGTAATATTTAATCCACCAAAGAATTTAGAAGGCAATAAATTAAGAAAAACATTTCTTGAAGTAATAAAAGAAATTGAACCGGTAATCACGCTACCAAAGAAATCAATGTTACGAGCAGTTTCGATTAAAGAAAAAATCGAATACATTAGAAATCAAATTTTATCGGGTATAAATTTAAATTTTAGTGATTTAATCAAAGAATCTAAAGACAGGACAGAAGTTGTAGTTTCTTTCTTAGGAGTTCTGGAATTAGTTAAACAAAGACATGTTGTTGTTAAACAAGATAATATGTTTGAAGAAATAACTTTAGAAAAGTATGAAGTAAAGTAAATAATGGAACAAATTAAAAACAAGGCATAAATAATCAGCCTTGTTTTTTTGATATTTTATTTTAAAATTAGATTAGTTGTTTTTTAAGATGTAAGTGGTAAGTTATTAATAATACCTTGAACATAGGAACTAATAATTAATCCATCAGTACTATTAACTGTTTCATCTAAATTCACATCAGCTACATATAATTGACTAGAGTTTAGATTAATTGCGTTTACATCATATTGCATAATTAGATCTGCATCAGTATCTGTAATTTTGCCATCCCCATCCACATCACCGTAAAGAATAGGTAAGCTACTTAGTATCCCGACATCAAATGCTAATATTACATCAGCATCAAGTTTTGTTACTTTATTGTCTTGAGTAACATCAGCTATGTCAAGTTGTTCTTTTGTTAATTTAGTTAAACCATCTAGATAGCTCATGATAATTAACGCGTCAGTTGAATTCACTTTACCATCTTTATTAACATCACCTTTTGGTAAAATTAATCCTCGGCACATTGGATAAACTTCAGCTCGTCTTTCTAAAGTATAAACTACACAAGCATAATCACAGGTGTCGGTTTTGTATTTTAAATTAAACCACCATGTATGAGTTTGTGAGTTATATGATCCAGTATCAGTTTCTAGGCCGTATTGAATACATTCTGGATTAGACCAGGCAATTTTTACAGCTTCTTCCATAGTCATTCTCTGATTATCATAAGGGGAAATTGGTTCTATATTGTCTGGTTCAATAGGAATAAATAAACCACCACCTCCTCCGCCAGGAATAATTTTATTATCTTGTGTTTCGCTGTTTTCTATTTCATTAAGAATAATATTAATATTCTTAACTTGCTCTATCTTTCCCTCTATTGTGATAGGTTCATTGTTTTTAGTAGTGGTTTTTGGATAACTTGCGTTTTCACCACCATTAACAACACTTTTAATTTTAATAGTAGCTTCTTCTAGTCTGACATTTATTCTTTCTTCTGCTCTAGATTTCATAGCTTCAGGATATTTCTCGTCATTTTTGCCAGTTTGGCTGATAATTTTAAGTGTATTAATTTGACTTTGTTTAACAGCTTGTTTGGTTTGATCAATAGCACTTTGTTTTTCTTTGTCTTGATAAATTGACATTAAAGATGTTACATCTTCTAAGGTTTGAACTTGTTGATTAGCTTTTTCTTCAACTTCTAAAGCAAGTTCAGCTACATCTTCACCTTTATTAGATAATGCAGTTAAACCTTTTTCAGAAGATTCAATTTCATTTTTAAGCTTTGAAGCAGTATTTCTAATTAATTCTACTTCAACTAATGTAGAATCTAATTCTGCTTGTGATACTAATTCTTTAAGTTCATAAGCTCTTTTGCTGGCAAATTTAGCGTGTAATTTAACATCGCCTTTATCGCTGGTAAGAACTAATTGGACTTTTTCTGCTGCTAATTTAACAGGATAAAGAGCTTCACCAGGTAAGCTATTTTTAGCTGAAACTGCGCTAGCTCCACCGCCAATTAATATAGCGGCAAGTAAAAAAGAAGCAATAATTGTTTTGATTTTCATAAGAGATAAGTTTAAGCCCAAAAATGCAAATTCTTGCTGTTTTTGAGCATTTAATTTTGAAAAGTCGACCCTTTCTATTATATTACGACTTTGTTTTATCTCTTTTCTTACACTTACTGGGTTATCTGCCATAAACTGCTTTATTTGCTCTTTATCCTTTTTAAGCCAGCTTGAAGCAGGATAAGCCTCTTTATCCTTATTTAATAGCTTTATTTTGTTTTTGATTTTTTTGTTAAACATATTTGAATTAGTCTGTGAATTTTAAAGTAGAGAGGATTTGGTTGTAAATATTATCAAGCCCATTGTCAAAAATTATAATTTGATACAAATTTCCGTTATATTTTACACCAGTAGCTCCATACCACGGGAGCATTCCAAAATACTCAATTGATTTTGCCTCAATACCATCAACTAAAATATCTTTCTCTGATGTTAAAACCTCTGAGCTGGCTTGTGTATTTTTCCAATCTTCCAAGGAACCCTCATAATTTAATAAGATTTTTATATGAATACTTTGTTTATCGTCGGCTGATTGTAGAACAATTTCATTGTCATTTTTATTTGTAAGCCATTCTTGGGGATATTCAAAACTAAATCCATATGTTTTATCATGATATATCTGCCAGTCATCAGATTCGTCATTTTCTTTTTTATAGATTCCGCCCTCGCCTTGTCCTTTTTGAGATAAAATTTGTTTTTCTAGAGATTCTATCTTTTTTTGTAGTTCGATTTTATTATTGCTAGTTTTAGCCATTACAAAATACATTACTAAGCCAACTACAATAGCTGTAATTAAAATGGCAATAATGACAATTAATAATGTCTTACTTGATTTTGGTTGAGGTTCAAGCTGAACTTCTTGGTTTGTTTGATTTGTTTGTTGCATAGATTTTTGATTAATTATATTATATTTTTTAAAGCTTTTAAACTGCGGTGAATTAGGACATAAATCGAATTTTTTGATTTATTTAATGCTTTACTTATTTCTGAAATAGATAATTCATCTAAATATCGTAAAGCGATTACTTCTTGGTATGAAGGGGGAAGTTGTTTTATTACCTTTTTTATTTCCTCTATCTCAAAATTTATACTTATTTTTTCAGTAAAATCTTTCTTTTCAGGAATCGATTCTTTTAATTCTTGGTTTAATTCTATGGGAGTTTTTTCTTTTTGAGCATAGAAATCAACAACTAGGTTATGCGCAATTTTATATATAAACGCATTGAGATTATCAATTTTTTTACCTTGGGAAATATATTGCCAACTTCGGCAAAATACTTCACTAGTCAAGTCTTCTGTTTGCGTATGCGAATTGATTTTGTAATAAATATATCTATATATTTTTTTTATATAAAGATCATAAACTTGCTCAAAAGCGTCACTATCGCCCTGATTAATTTTTTTAAGTAATTCTTTATTTTGCTTCATATATTAAGACAGGTTTTGATATAAAATCTTACACCTAAAGTATATCATAAATTGTTTTTTTAGTTTAGTTAAGGTAAAATAAAAGTGAAGTATAAATAGTTAAGCAAATTTATGATAAAGAATCAAATTGAATCTATCCTATTTATCTCTAATAAACCACTAACTTCTAAGAAGTTAGCAGAAATTTGTAATAGACAAAAAGCAGAAGTTGAAACTGTTATAGAAAGTTTAAAAAGAGAATATAATGAAAGTGAAAAAGGAATTAAGATTATTGAACATGATGGAAAGGTGCAGATGGCTACCGATAAAGATTCTTCAGAAATCATAGAAAAATTCTTAAAAGAAGAGTTAACTGGAGAAATGACTAGACCACAATTGGAAACTTTGACTATTATTGCATATAGGGGACCAGTAACTAAAATGGAGTTAGAACAAATTAGGGGAGTTAACTGTTCTTTAATTTTACGTAATCTTTTAATGAGAGGATTAGTAGAAGCTAGATTAGATAAAAAAATACAAACTACAGTATATAATGTAACACCAGATTTTGTAAGATTTTTAGGTTTAACTGAGATATCTCAATTACCAGACTATAATAAATTGTCTAGCCATGAAACAATAGAAAGCTTACTTTCAAGAGACGAAGACAAAGAAAAGAAAATGGTTGATGCCGTACATGAATAAGAAGTTTAGTTAAAAACAGCTTTGGCTGTTTTTTGTTTCCTAAAATTTGCCAAAACTAGGTTTTTTTTGTAAAATAACATATATGATAAAGATTCCTGAAATAGAGGAAAATATATTAAAATTCTGGCAAGACCAGGATATTTTTAAGAAATCTTTGGAAAAAGATAGTCCAAAAGGGGACTATGTTTTTTATGATGGACCTCCTTTTGCCACAGGTACACCTCATTATGGGAATATAGTAGCTAGTTTAATGAAAGACATAGTTCCAAGGTATTGGACTATGAAAGGTTTTCATGTTGATAGAAAATGGGGTTGGGATACTCATGGGCTTCCAATTGAGAATATTGTTGAACAAGAAATGGAAACTAAGAGTAAAAAAGACATTGAAGATATTGGAATAGATAAATTTAATGAATCTTGTCGCAGTAAAGTTATGATGTACGCCGATGAATGGCGTAAAGTAATTGATAGATTTGGACGATGGGCAGATATGGATAATGATTACAAAACAATGGATAAAGAATATATGGAAAGTATTTGGTGGGTATTTAAATCATTGTGGGACAAAGGTTTGATTTATGAAGGATATAAATCAATGCATATATGTCCACGTTGTGAAACAACCTTATCACAGCATGAAGTAACTGAAGGATATCAAGATGTACAAGATTTATCAGGAATTTTTAAATTTGAATTAGAAGATGAACCAGGTACATATATTTTAGCTTGGACGACAACTCCTTGGACATTACCTGGAAATGTGGTTTTAGCTTTAGGTGAGGAAATTGAATATGTTAAGGTTGAATCTGAAAATGAAAAATATATTCTAGCTAAACAAAATTTGGAGAATATTTTTGAAAATAAAGAATATAAAATTTTAGAAACAGTTAAAGCCAAAGATCTTGAGGGAAAGAAATATATTTCTTTGTTTGATTACTATTTAGACAAAAACATAGAGAACAAAGAAAATTTATACAAAATTTATTTAGCAGATTTTGTAACAGTTGAGGATGGAACTGGAGTAGTACATATTGCACCAGCTTTTGGTGAGGATGATATGAATTTAGGAAAGGAAAAAAATCTGCCATTTATTCAACATGTAAAATCAAATGGGAGACTCACAGAGGATGTAAAAGATTTTGCAGGAATGGAAGTTAAGCCAAAAGATGCTCCAATGTCGACTGATAAGAAAGTTTTGGAATATTTAGATAAGAAGAAGTTGGTGTTTAAAGAAATTCCATTTACTCATTCGTACCCAAGTTGTTGGCGTTGCGAAAGTCCTTTGTTAAACTACGCAACATCTTCTTTGTTTGTAAAAGTTACAGATATTAAGCCAAGAGCCTTAGAAACAGCTAAAAATATTTCTTGGGTTCCTTCACATATTAAAGTTGGTAGGTTTGGTCAATGGCTAGAAGGTGCTAGGGATTGGTCAATTTCTAGGCAAAGATTTTGGGGTTCTGTTATTCCAATTTGGCAATGTGATAAATGTGAAGAAAAAAGAGTTTTTGGTGGTGTTGAAGAATTAGAAAAAATCAGTGGAGAGAAAATAGAAGATTTACATAAACATTTTATGGATAAAATCACATTTAAGTGTGAAAAATGTGATGGAACCATGAAACGTGTACCAGATGTGTTAGATTGTTGGTTTGAATCAGGATCCATGCCTTATGCACAGATGCATTATCCTTTTGAAAATAAAGAAAAGTTTGAAGCTAATTTCCCTGCTGAGTTTATTGCTGAGGGAGTAGATCAAACTAGGGCTTGGTTTTATTACACCCACGTCTTAGCAACAGCTTTAAAAGATAGTCATGCATACAAGAATGTAATAGTTAACGGAATGGTTTTGGCTGAAGATGGGAAGAAGATGTCAAAACATTTAAATAATTATCCAGATCCAATGGAAGTTATTGATAAATATGGAGCTGATGCTATACGTTACTATTTAGCCACTTCTCAAGTTATGAAAGCTGATGATTTGTCTTTTTCGGAAAAAGGTGTAGATGAAGTATACAAAAAGGTGTTATTAATCCTATACAACGTACTTTCTTTCTATAAAATGTTTGAAAAAGGTGAAGAGGATATTAATATTGATAAAGTAGATAACGTTTTAGATAAATGGATTTTAGCTAAAACAGAAGATTTAAAAAACAATGTTACTAAAGCATATGATAATTATGATTTAATTAGAGCATCTAGGCCAGTTAGTGAATTTATTAATGAATTGTCTACTTGGTATGTGCGCCGTTCAAGAGATAGATTTAAATCAGAAGACAATGTACAGGTTCTCAAAGTTTTAAGGTATGTTTTATTAGAGTTATCTAAGGTTATAGCACCAGTTATGCCTTTTACTGCTGATCATATATATAAAGAGCTTAAAGGTGAAAAAGAATCTGTTCATCTAGAGGAATGGTCTGAAACAAAACAAGAATTTTTAGATCAAAAAGTTATTGATTACATGGAGCAAACTCGTAAAGTAGTAGAATTAGGTTTAGCCAAAAGAGCTGAGCTTGGAATAAAAGTTAGACAACCTTTACAGAAATTAGAAGTTAAGAATTGTAAATTAGAAGATGAGTATTTAGAATTAATTAAAGATGAAGTTAATGTAAAAGAAGTAGTGTGTGTTGAAGGAAATGAAGATTTATCTGTAGAACTAGATACTGAAATTAATGAAGAATTAAAACAAGAAGGATATTTACGTGAATTAGTACGTACAATTAATAATTTACGTAAGAAAACAGGTTTAACTATTGGTGATAAGATAGGAATTAAATATAATACATCAGATGAGACACTAAAGGCTGTATTTGAAAAGTTTGGTGAAGATTTAAAGAAACAAACTTTAGCTGATGAATTATCTGTGAGTGATGATTTAGAAAAAGTTAAAGTAAATAATATAGAAGTTGGATTGGGAATTGATAAAAAATAGATATGTACCACAAAGATAAAGCTATCGTGTTATCACGAAAGACTTTTCGTGAAGATGATTTGCTAATTACAATATATACTGAGAAATACGGTAAGATTGTTTTACAGGCTGTAGGAGCAAAGAAAATTAAGAGTAAGATGGCTGGGCACGTTGAACCAATCAGTTTGGTGGACATTGAATGGGTAAAAGGTAAGACTTTAGATAAACTAACTGGGGCTGTAATTAGCTCCAGTTTTTCAGATATAAAGAACGATGTAATTAAAACAGCTTATGGGATGTATTTTTTAGAAATAGTTGAACAAGCTACAGAAAATAGTCATGAGGATATAAAGATATTTGAATTACTTTTAAATTTTTTAAATAAAATATCAAAGTCAGATAATTCGGATTTATCTATATTAAGGATAATATACATATATAAGTTTTTGGCTTTGTCTGGTTTTAGTCCGTTATTTAAGAAAGTAGAGAATTCAAATGAATTTAATTTGATTAAGAAAATAATATATCTACCAACAGAGGAATTTTTAAAAGAAAAGATTAATTCTAAAGATTTGAAATTAATATTTAAAGATTCGCAGATATTTCTAAATGAAGTTTTAGAAAAACAGCTTTTAACTGAAAATTTTTTAAAAAATTATGTTTAATATAATAAAAAAATCAAAAAAATCTAAGACCAGGTTGGGGGAGCTAGAAACCATTCACGGTAAAATTAAAACTCCTTTTTTCATGCCCATTGCCACCAAAGGTTCTGTTAAAACTTTAAGTGGCAATGATATGTTAGATTTGGATTCACAAATAATATTATCTAATACCTACCACCTATATCTACAACCAGGATTAAAGGTTTTAAAGAAATTTAAAGGTTTACATGGTCTTATGAATTGGAATGGACCTATTCTTACTGATAGTGGAGGTTATCAAGTTTTTTCTTTATCTGAAAGAACAAGAAAAGGGAATAGTTTGCGTAAATTATCCAAAAAGGGTGTAGAATTTAAATCTTTTATTGATGGGTCCAAACACATGTTTACTCCTGAAAAAGTTCAGGAGATACAAGATGTTATCAATTCTGACATTAAAATGGTTTTAGATGTTTGTTCTCCACATCCTTGTTCTAAAGAACAAGCAGAAAAAGATTTAGAATTAACGCATTTGTGGGCTGAAAAATCTTTAGAGTATCATAAAAAGAAATCAAAAAACAAAAATTTGCTATTTGGTATTATTCAAGGATCTGTGTATAAAGATTTGAGGATAAAATCTGCTAAGTTCTTATCAGGTTTAGGCTTTGATGGTTTGGCCATAGGTGGTTTAGCGGTAGGTGAGTCTAACGATTTAATGTATAAGGTTTTAAAATATACCATTCCTAAAGTTTCAGAAGATTTACCTAGATATTTAATGGGTGTTGGAAAACCAGAAAATATTATTGAATCTGTTAAACAAGGTGTAGACATGTTTGATTGTGTGATTCCTACTAGAGAGGCTAGGCATGGTAGATTGTATAGATTTAAGAACAATAAGTTAACAGGTAAGTTTTATGAAGTTATTAATATTAATAATGCAAAATATAGAGAATCTACAGAGAGTATAAATAAAGAAAATTTAGTAGAATATTCATTAGGCTACTTACATCATCTATTTAAGGCTAAAGAGCCCTTAGCTCTAAGATTGGCTAGTTTAAACAACATTAAGTTTTATCTTGACTTGATGAATAGAATAAGAGATAATATAAGTAGAAATAACTTGTAGATAGTGCTTTTAATAATCTGTTAATAGGAGGAAGAAAATGTTCTTTTCGGAACTATTTTATAGTGCGTGTAATAGAGGTTATCGGGGGATGAAAAAACTCGAAAAAATAGTAGATTTTTTTGTTATTGAATTGGGTTTTCGAGTCGAATTTCAAAATGGCCTCTTTTTTGTAAACGAAACAGCAGAGGATTGAGATATGACACATCAAAGAAGCAGCCATTCAGGTGTTACTCTATAGTACCATGACACCTGGGTGGTTTTTTATTTTTTATTCGTTTTTATGATATAATTAAGTCATGCATAAAGAAAGTATCGTAACAAGTACCTTTAAGTTTATCTCGCTCAAAATTGTGGGCGATTTAATATACTTTCCAATATGGTGGTATACAGTAGGGTTAAAGGAAAGGTTTTTTGTTTTTTTAAAACAAATGAGGGGTGTTGAGCGAAGATTGGCTTTAAGAATTTGGTTAAAAAATATATTTGTTCCAATGTATGGTTTTTATGATATTTTGAGTAGATTTATTAGTTTTTTTATTAGAATAATAATGTTAGTGTATAAAACAGCAGCCTTTTTTCTTTGGCTTGCTTTTTATTTTACTCTCTTCCTAATATATATCCTACTACCAATATTTGTAATATATATGTTGGTTCAAAGTTTTTAATATATGTATATAACTTGTTCACATTGCGAAGGAAAAGATAATAACTGTCCTGTATGTAAAGGTATACGATTTTCACTACCTTTAATGGATAAGGTTTTGTTTTGGCAAAAAAATCTTTCTCGTTCATATATTTACAATCAAAGATTGTGGAAGACAATTAAGAAGATTATTGATATCTTGTTATTTACTTTCTGTACCTTAGGATTTTTAGTTGTAATATATTTCCTTTATACATATCTTCGTGATGGAGGAGACTTTTTTGATTTTTTTGTTAAACAACATATTATTCTTTCTTTGTTTTGGTTAGTAATTTTAGTTGCAACATATATTTTCTATAGAATGTCTAGTGAAAAATCAGGAGAGCATAAAGTTATTAAAAAATTAATAGATAAAACAGAAGAAGAGAAAACAGATATTGACGAACAAGATGTTTGGGGAGAATCAAAATTAGAGAAAATTAATATTGCGGAGGCCTTTTCTTTTGAAGCTTTAAGTTTGATTGAAAAATCATATTTAAAATCAATAGATTTACAACAACCTTTAAGGCCAATTCATCTTTTACATTCAATTTTGCAAGAATCAAAAATTAGAGCATATTTTTTCCGTTTGGGTATTGATACTAAAAGTTTAAAAGAACGTTTGGAAAAGGATTTTTCTCAGGTTAAAGGAGGAGAGGGTATAGATCAAGAATCAATTAAAGCATTTCTTCTAGCATATATAGAAGCATACAATACAAAACAGGAATATGTTGGTGTAGAGGAGGTTTTAGTTGCTTTATCTAAAGTACAGGGTTTAGCACAGGAAGTTTTGTTTGATTTAGAAATAGATGATATTAAATTAGAAAATATGGTTGAATGGTCTCGTGTTCAAACCATCATTTCTAAACGCTGGCGTGGTTTACAACAAAGGGCTGTTCTAAAACCTAAAGGACAAGTTAATAAAGCATATACAGCAGTAGCTTCTCCTTTTTTAGATCAATTTTCAGAAGATTTAACTCAATATGCTAGATTAGGATATTTAGAACCAACTATTGGTAAAGAAAAAGAATTAAAAAATCTCTTTTCATTTTTTAATTCTGGTAGATCTGGTGTTATGTTGGTAGGTAAACCAGGTACAGGAAAGTCTTTTGTTATAGACAGCCTAGCAGAGTTAATGGCTGCTGAAGAAGTTCCAAAAGTTTTTCAAGATAAAAGACTGGTTCGTTTGTCTGTTTCTGCTTTAGTTGCAGGAGCTGATAAACCAGGGGCGATTGAGGCCAGGCTATTGGCTGTGTTAAAAGAAGTTAGAAGAGCAGGTAATATTATTTTAGTTATTGATAACATTGATTCTTTGGTTGGTTTGGGAACAGAAACTTCTGAAAGTTTGGATTTAGCAGAAATGTTATCTGGTGAATTACAAAAAGGATACTTTTTGTTAGTTGCAGCTACAGACGAAGATAAGTTTAAAAAACATTTAAGTCAAACATCTTTAGCTAGGGTTTTAGCTAAAGTAGATGTTGTTGAACCAGAAAGAAACCAAGCTATTCGGATTCTAGAATCTAAAGCACCAATTTTTGAGAATAAATATGGGATATATTTTACTTATCAGGCTTTGGAAGCAACAATAGATTTTTCAATTAAATATATACATAATCTAAACTTACCTGCTAAAGCAGTTACAATATTGGAGCAGGTTGCACAAACTGTACGACAAGAAAAAGGAGAAAAAGCATTAGTTGATGCAGAAGATGTTGCTAAAGTTGTTTCAAAAATTACAAAAGTTCCTGTTACTAAAGTAACAGAGATTGAATCACAGAAACTATTGAATCTAGAAGAGGAAATGCATAAAAGGGTGGTTGATCAGGTTGAAGGAGTAAAATATATTGCAGAAGCTTTACGTAGGGCTAGGGCTAATTTACGTACTGGTAAAAGACCAATTGCTTCTTTCTTGTTTCTTGGACCAACTGGTGTTGGTAAAACAGAAGTTGCTAAAACATTATCTCAAATATATTTTGGAGGTGAATCTAATATGATTCGTTTAGACATGTCAGAATATGGAGCTGTTGATGCTTTACCCAAACTTATTGGGCAGGCAGGAGATATGCGTGGTGGATATTTAACTAACCAAGTCAAAGAAAGACCTTTTGCTTTAGTTTTACTTGATGAGCTTGAAAAAGCTGATCCTGAAGTACATAATCTTTTCTTACAAGTTATGGAAGATGGAAGATTAACAGATTCAAATGGAGAAACAATAGATTTTACTAATACAATCATAATTGGAACATCAAATGCTGGTTCTGAATTGATTCAGAAAGGTTTGAGAGAGAATAGGGATATAGAGGATATTAAAGAAGAATTAATTGATACAAAATTAGGTAAACATTTCAAGCCCGAATTAATTAATCGTTTTGATGGTGTAATTGTGTTTAAGCCTTTATCCACAGATGATGTAAAACAAATTACAGTTTTAATGTTAAATGGCTTAGCTAAAAATCTTTCAGAAAAAGGTATGGAATTTGTGTTTACAGAACAGGCTGTAGCAGAAATAGCTGAACTTGGATTTGACCCGGCTTTTGGAGCACGTCCTTTACGTAGGGTTATCCAGGATAAAATTGAGAATGAAATCGCTAAACTAATTTTAGCTAAACAAGTTACTAGAAGGGATAAGATTATATTGAATAATGTAGGGGATATACAGGTTGAGAAGGCTGTTAGAATTTAGTATCTGGAGAATAATGGATAATAGGTGTTATTATCTGTTTTTATTTGCTCAAAATTGATAAATATTATACAATTAGAGTATATGAATCAAGAAAATAAACAAAATTTGATAAAAAAAGTCAAATTAATTTTTGAAAAACGTGAGTCAGTTGAATTAGCGTATCTTTTTGGTTCTCAAGCAAATGGTAATTCGGGGCCAATGAGTGATTATGATTTTGCAATATATTTAGACGAAAAGCTAAATGAAACTGAAATGTTTAAAATTAAACTGGAATTAATAAGTGATTTAAGTTTATTTTTAAAAACTGATAATATTGATGTGGTGGTTTTAAATTTAACAGAATCTCCAGAGTTAAAGTATGCAATAATTAATGGAGATATAATTTTGGAAAGAGATAAAGAACAAAAAGTTATAATCGAACCAAAAATATTAAATGAATATTTTGATTTTAAAATGATACTTTCTCGTTATGGTTTAACTAAATATCAAGAAACTTATGCTTAAATCAGATGTTATTGAAAATAAGATTAGTGCTATTAGAGAATATTTGGATATTCTTGAACGATATAAACAATATTCAGTTGAAGAAATAACTAATAATGTTGATATTCGAGGAGCAGTCGAAAGATATCTGCATTTAGCAACACAAGCGACTATTGATTTAGCAGAAGCTTTTATTTCTGCTAAAAATTTTAGAAAACCAACTACTTTAAGTGAAAGCTTTTATATTTTAAAAGATAAAGATGTAATAAACGAAGAATTATACAGAAAACTTATTAATATGGCAGGTTTTAGAAATGTAATTGTCCATGATTATAGAAAAATAGATTATAACCTTGTACATAATATTTTACATAAAAATCTGGAAGATATTTTAGAATTTTCGCAAATTATTCAAAAACTTTATGGCTGATAAAAAACAATCAGAAAAAATGGAAAAACTGGTGTCTTTAGCTAAAAGACGTGGTTTTGTCTTTCCAGCATCAGAAATTTATGGTGGTCTTCGTTCATGTTGGGATTATGGCCCTTTAGGTGTTGAACTTAAGAATAATGTTAAGAAAGCTTGGTGGAAAGAAATGGTACAAAAACGACAGGATGTAGTTGGGTTAGATAGTGCTATTTTATCTCCAAAAATTGTTTGGGAAGCATCTGGTCATTTAGAAAATTTTACAGATCCTTTGGTGGAATGTAAAAAATGTAAGAAAAGATTTCGTGAAGATCAATTAGAAAAAAAAGAATGTCCTGACTGTCAAGGAGAATTAGGTGAATCAAAACAATTTAACTTATTAATGAAAACAAATCTTGGTGCAATAGAAGGAAAACAAGATGAGGCATACATGAGAGGTGAAACTTGCCAAGGTATTTATTTGAACTATTTAAATGTTAAAGATTCAATGCGGAAAAAAATTCCATTTGGTATTGCTCAAATTGGTAAAGCTTTTCGTAATGAAATAACTCCAGGTAATTTTATTTTCAGAACTCGTGAATTTGAACAAATGGAAATGCAATATTTTGTGAATGAAAAAGATGCTGATAAATTCTATAACGAGTGGAAAGAATGGACAATGAATTGGTATAAACAATTAATTAATAAAAAAGATAATATTCGTTGGCGTCAGCACGAAAAAGATGAGTTGGCACATTATGCTAAAGAGGCATGGGATATTGAATACAAGACACCGTTTGGTGATTGGAATGAGTTCGCTGGTGTACACAATCGTGGTGATTGGGATTTATCTCGTCATGGGGAGTTTAGTGGTGAAGATATGAATTATACAGATCAAGATAAGAATAAGTTTATTCCTTGGGTACAAGAAGTTTCAATGGGTGCTGATAGAGCTGTTTTAATGTTTTTAATTGATGCATATACAGAAGTAGAGACGCGTAGTGGTGATGATGACTCTAAACATCAAACTGAAGTTGTATTGAAATTACATAAGGATTTAGCACCAATTAAGATTGCCATCTTCCCTCTTTTCAAAAAAGATCCTTTGCAAGATTCAGCACAGAAAATTTTTGAAACTTTGTCTGCAAAATGGATGTGTCAATATGACCAAACAGGATCAATTGGTAAACGTTATCGCCGTCAAGATGAAATTGGTACTCCATACTGTGTAACTGTTGATTTTGATACTTTAGAGAAAGATAATTCTGTTACTGTTCGTGATAGAGACACGATGGAGCAAGAGAGAGTAAAAATTGATGAGTTGGAAAAATATTTCGAAGATAGGTTATAAAATGAAAAAATACAAATTGAAAAATTTTATTATAAAAAAGGCAACAATAAACAACTTAGAAGATATTTTAAGATTGAATTTAGATTTGAACAAAAAAGAGTATAAGGAATATGACAAAAGCTTAGATTTAAATAGTGTTTACAGTAGCGGCAGTAAGAAGTATTTTAAAGATAGGATTCAAAAAAGCAATGGTTTTGTTGAAGTTGTGTTTGAAAACACAACAAATAAAGTTGTTGGGTATTTGTGTGGTGGTTTATCTAAAATACAGTCTTATCGAAAAAATGAAAAATATGCAGAATTAGAAAATATGATAATTGATAAAAATTGTAGAAGTAACGGAATTGGTGGGGTATTGGTTAAAAATTTTGTTAACTGGTGTAAAAAGAAAAAAGTTAAATATATTTCAGTTACAGCTTTAGCTCAAAATTTATCAGGAATAAATTTTTATAGAAAAAATGGTTTTAAAGACTACGAATTAACTTTAGAAAAGAAGTTGAGATGAAAAAATATAAATTAAAGAATGGATTACAAGTTATTTTGACACCGCAGAAAGAAACAAAAGCCGTTACTGCGTTGGTTTTGGTTGGTGTTGGATCACGTCATGAACCAAAAAACATTACCGGCATGTCACATTTCCTTGAACACATGCTGTTTAAGGGAACAAAAGACAGGCCAACAACATTAGCTTTATCGCGGGAACTTGATTCGGTTGGTGCAGAATATAACTTTTTTACAACCAAAGATCATACAGGTTTTTATGTAAAGATAAATTCAGAACATTTAGAATTAGCTTTAGATGTTTTGTCTGATGTGATTTTTAATTCTAAATTAGAAGAAAAAGAAATAAATAGAGAAAAGGGTACTATTATCGAAGAAATGAATATGTATGATGACGTGCCAATGGCTTGGACAGAGGTTTTAATGGAAGAAATTATGTATAAAGGAAATAGTTTAATGCATGATCAATTAGGCAGTAAAGAAAATGTTCGTAGTGTGACACGCAGTAAAATGTTAAATTACAAAGATAAATATTATTTCCCAAAAAATATGTTGGTTAGTGTGGCAGGAAACATGGAACAAAAAGATATTAGGAAAATGGTTGAAAGATATTTTGGGAATAACTTAAAGAATAAGAGTAAAGCTAAGTTTGATAAAGTTAATTTAAAACAAAATAAACCCAACCTTTTATTAAAATACAAGAAGACGGAGCAAGCACACTTATCTTTGGGTTTCATCAGTCCTGGGGATAGAGATAAAGATATATCAATTATAAGTCTTATGTCTATAATCTTAGGTGGGTTTGCCAGTTCTAGGTTATTTATCAACATTCGTGAAAGACAAGGTCTTTGTTACTATATTAGCTCGAGTTTAAATGTTTATGAAGAAATTGGTAATTTAAATATTAGGGCTGGTTTAGATAAGGATAGAATTATCCCAGCAGTAGAATCTATTTTCAATGAGATTAGGAAGATAAAAAAGAATGGAGTTACCAAAGAAGAGCTAAATCGTGCTAAAGAATATTTTAAAGGTAAGATTATTTTACATTTAGAAGATTCTTCTTTTGTTGCTGGATGGTATGGTCGTGAACAATTGTTAAACAAGAAGACTAAAACCCCAGAACAAAAGATTGCAGAGATTATGAAAATTACAAAGAAAGATGTTGATAGGGTAGCCAAAAAGATATTTCAGACTAAAAATATTAATTTAGCTTTAATTGGACCATTTAAGTCTGAAAAAGAATTTTTAAAGATTTTAAAAATATAAAATAAAAAATAAATATATGGACAAAACAATTTCATACCAATCAATTCTAAGAGTAATTTTTGTACTTTTAGTTTTGGCTTTTTTCTATGTTATACGTGAAGTAGTGGCTTTGGTTTTTATCTCAATCGTAGCTGCTGCTGCACTAGATCCTTTTGTTGATTATTTTCAGAAGCACAAAATACCACGTGCAGTTTCTATTCTTGTTATCTATTTAATAATCTTTGCAGTTTTTAGTTTAGTTTTGGTTATGCTTATTCCGCCTATTTCAGAACAAGTAGGCCAATTTGCAAAGAATTTACCAGGATATTATGAACAGGTGATGTTAGGGATAAATAGTGTTCAGGATGGAGGTGGAGGAGGACAATCTAATTTACCAGAAGCTCTGAGTAGTTTGAGTGCTAATCTTGGTGAAGCAACTAAAGGAGTTTTCTCTACCTTAACAGGTATATTTGGTGGTTTAATTTCTTTACTGTCTGTATTAGTTATTGTTTTCTATTTAGTTGTAGAAGAACAGGGTTTAAAACATTTTATACAATTTGTTACACCAAAGAAATTTAGATCTTATGCAGTTAAATTAATTGATCGAATTCAGGATACAATGGGTTTGTGGTTGCGTGGGCAATTAACCCTGATGCTGGTGGTTGGTTTGATGACATATTTAGGATTGACAATAATGGGTGTTAAATATGCCTTGTTATTAGCTTTAATTGCTGGTTTAACAGAGATAATTCCTTTTGTAGGACCATTCCTTGGTGCAATCCCAGCAATATTTATAGCTGTATCAGATTCTTGGCTTAAAGCTTTGTTGGTTGGCATATTGTATTTAATCGTTCAACAGCTTGAAAATCATGTATTAGTACCAAAAGTTATGCAAAAGGCAACTGGTTTAAACCCTGTTATTGTAATAGTTGCAATTCTGGTTGGTGGAAGATTGGCTGGCATTGTCGGCGCTTTATTAGCTGTACCAGTAGCTGCTATGCTTAGTATTTTACTTAATGAGTTTGTGCCAAAAGGTGTTTTTGGTAGTAATGATGAAGAAAAAAAATAGATATTTTTATGATATATATTGTAGCAACACCTATTGGAAATTTAGAAGATATTACTTTAAGAGCATTAAATGTGTTAAAGCAAGTAGAATATATTTTATGCGAAGACACTAGGATTACAAAGAGGTTATTAGATCGTTATGAGATAAAGAATAAGAGACTAATTAGTTATCATCAACATTCTAATCAAAAAAAAGTAGATTCATTAATTAATTTAATTAAAGATAATGATGTTGCTCTTGTTACAGATGCTGGCACGCCAGGTATATCTGACCCAGGCAATAAATTAATTAGTGAACTGGTTGATATAGAAGTTGTCCCGATTCCTGGAGCAAGTGCTGTAATTTCAGCACTGTCAGTCAGCGGGTTACCAACAGATGAGTTTATTTTTCTTGGGTTTATACCTCACAAAAAAGGAAAACAAAAGATATTAAAACAAGTTTGGGAAGAAAAGAAAACAGTTGTTTTTTATGAATCAAAACATAGAATTATAAAAACATTAAAAATGTTACAAGAATTTAAAACAAAAGATAAAAGATTTGTAGTTTGTCGAGAATTAACTAAAAAATTTGAAACTATTTACCGCGGAAACATTGAAGAAGTTTTAGAACAAGTAGAGGGTGATAAAATAAAGGGTGAGTATGTGGTAGTAGTTGGATAGACGATTATATATATGAAATATTACATTACAACAACTTTACCCTATGTTAATGACAAGCCACATATTGGCTTTGCTTTAGAAATTGTACAAGCAGATGCAATGGCTAGATATAATCGCCAAAAAGGTGATGAAGTTTTTTTTAATACAGGTACTGATGAACATGGTTTAAAAATTTATCGTAATGCTATGGAGCAAAAAAGGGATCCTCAGGAATATTGTGATGAATATGCTGCTAAATTTGATGATTTAAAGAAGGCTTTAAATTTAAGTTATGATAACTTTATTCGTACTACAGATGGGGATCACATAAAAGCAGCCCAAGAGTTTTGGAAAAGATGTTTTGATAAAGGGGATATTTATAAGAAGAGTTATAAAGTTAAATATTGTGTTGGTTGTGAATTAGAAAAAACAGAGTCAGAACTGGAAAATGATAAATGTCCAATCCATCCTAATTTAGATTTAGAAACAATAGAAGAAGAAAATTATTTTTTCCGTTATTCAAATTATCAAGATAAACTTTTAGAATTATATAAAAATAACCCAGACTTTATTGTGCCTGGTTTTAGGTTAAATGAAATTACAAAATTTACAGAAAGAGGATTACAAGATTTTAGTATCTCACGTTTAAAAGAAAAAATGCCTTGGGGTGTTTCTGTTCCTAATGATGATGAACATGTTATCTATGTTTGGTTTGATGCTCTCATAAACTATATCTCATGTTTGGGTTGGCCTGATAATGAAGAAAAATTTAATGAATATTGGCCAGGAGTACAAGTTGCAGGAAAAGATAATTTACGCCAACAATCTTCAATGTGGCAAGCAATGCTTTTGTCTGCTGGTTTACCAACTTCAAAACAGATTTTCATTCATGGTTTTATTACTGCTGGAGGACAAAAAATGAGCAAATCTCTTGGCAATGTAATAGATCCTTTTGAACTGATTGGAAAATATGGTACAGACCCTATACGATATTATTTACTACGCCATATTCATCCTGTTGATGATAGTGATTTTTCAAATGAGGCTTTTGAACAACAATATAATGCAGATTTAGCAAACGGTCTAGGTAATTTAGTTGCTCGTACATCTAATCTTTTAGAACAGAATGAAATTGAAGTTACTATACAAGTAGGAAGTGATGAAGAATTAAAAAAAGAATTTGATGTGAAGATGGGGGAATATAAATTTAATGAGGCTTTAGAGGTTTTGTGGAGCAGATTAAGGCAGTGCGATGAAAATATTAGTAATTCTAAACCATGGAAAATGGAAGATAAAGATGAGATTAAAAAAGTTTTAGAACCAGTAGCTCAAGTAATTTTAAATGTAGCTGAGCTATTATCACCATTTATGCCTGATATTTCTGAAAAAATTGTTAAACAGTTCAGTGAAAAACAAATTAAAAAACAAGATCCTCTATTTCCTAGAATATAGTTATGCACAAACAGACCATAGATACATATAATAAACTAGCCAAAGAGTATGATGAGGAAACACAAGGATTTTGGGAAAAATTTCCTTATACTTTTTTTGATGAATTTCAGAAGTACGTTTGGCGAGGAAAAATTTTAGATGTTGGTAGTGGACCTGGTCGTGACGCTTTAATTTTAAAACAAAAAGGTTTTGAAGTAGTTTGTCTAGATGCATCAGAAAAGATGGTGAGTATGTGTAAACAAAAAGGTTTTGAAACTGTTTTAGCAAATTTTTTAGAAATTCCTTTTGCGGATGATACCTTTGACGGAGTATGGGCTTACACCTCTTTGTTACATGTATCAAAAAAACAAATTACAGATGCATTAACAGAAATTAGAAGAGTTTTAAGACCCGAAGGTATTTTTGGATTAGGAATGTTAGAAGGAGAGGGAGAGGTTATACGAGACACAAAGGGGGTAAAAGAACCAAGATTGTTTATGTTATATTCTCAAAGCGAATTAGAAAACATTTTAGATCAGAACGGGTTTGAAATTTTACACTTTCAAAAATTTCAGCCCCGAACAAGTATTTATTTAAACTTTATAGCTAAAAATATAAAATAATATATAAACATATGACTTTAACTGTGCTCGATTTCATTTTGGTTATTATCCTGTTCTTTTTTGCCTTTGCTGGATTTTTCTTTGGATTAATCCGTTCATTGGGTTCTTTAATAGGAACAATATTAGGTATAATAGTTGCTGCTAACTATTTCCAACCTTTTGCGGACTGGTTTGTTGATTTAGGAATGCCGGATAATTGGGCGAGGATTGTTGGTTTTTTCATAATTTTCATTATTGTTAGTAGATTAATTAGTTTGGTGTTCTGGATTTTGAATAAGATATATAATGTATTGTCTGTAATTCCTTTTTTAAAAACAATTAATCGTATTACTGGATTAATGTTTGGTTTTATTGAAGGAGGAATAGTTGTTGGAGTGGTTTTAGTTTTTGTGGTTAGATTTCCTTTTGCTGAGTTTTTAATTCCTGCGATTGAGGGTTCAAAATTAGCAGAATACTTATTTGGTATTGGAACATGGTTACATCCTTTGTTACCAGAACTATTTGATCAAGCTAAGAATCTAGTTAACTTTTTATGAAACTAATAGACAGTCACTGTCATTTAAATTTTTCATCTTTTAAAGATGAATATAGAGATATAATAGCCGATTGCTTAGAAAAAGAAATCGGCGTTATTAATATTGGTTCTCAGATAGATACATCTAAAAGAGCTTTAGGAATAGCTAATGAATATCCCAACGATCCAATCTATGCAGTAATTGGATTACATCCAATTCACTTATCATCAACTGAAGTTGATGAGGAGGAAATTAAATTTAAATCTCGTGAAGAAAAATTTAACGAAAAGGTATATCAAGATTTATTAGATGAAGATGAAAATAACAAGATTGTGGCAGTAGGGGAGATTGGTTTGGATTATTGGCACATTCCAGAGAACATGGATTTTGAAGAAATTAAAGGATTACAAAAAGATGGATTGATTCCTCAATTAGAATTTGCTAAAAAAAATGATTTACCAGTTATTTTTCATGCAAGAGGAAGTAAAGATAATCCCATCGATGCATATGATGATCTGTATGAAATAGTTAAAGATAGGGGATTAAAAGGAGTAGTGCATAGTTTTGATTCTAGGGCCACTAAGGAAGTAGCTAAAAAGTTTTTAGATTTAGGTATGTATATTGGTTTTAATGGAGTTATTACTTTTAAAAATAAATCAGTTGATAATTTAAGAGAAATTGTTAAATTTGTTCCTTTAGATAGAATATTAGTTGAAACAGATGCTCCATATTTAACACCTGAACCACATCGTGGAGAAAAAAATAAGCCACAGAACGTTGAGTTCGTGGCTTGTAAGGTTGGTGAGATAAAAAATATTAATTTTTCTGAAGTAGCTAAAGCCACAGCAGAAAATTTTGGGAAATTATTTAATTTGCATTTTAAATGACATAGCTTCTCTTTTGCTGGATTGTTAATTTTCGAGAATGTCTAAAAGTTCAGTTATCTTAAATGGTTTTGATAGTTGTGGGTATTTTGTTAATCGCTCTTCAAGTTTTTCAGAACCGGGAGCTAACATCAAAATAATTTTTATTTCAGGAAAAATAGTAGTGATTGGGATCAGAACAGCGCCATTAAAATTTGGTGACTCAATATCGGTCAGGATAAAATTAAAGGATTTTTTCTTTGCTTTTTTAAGTCCATCCACACTGTTTTTAGCTGTTTCTACGAAATAGCCCTTTCTAGTTAACCCAACATACATTGAAGTACAGACATTTTCATCACCATCTACTACTAATATTTTTTTCATTATAGTCATCCTCTTTTTTTATATGAATTTTCCAATGATCTAGTATTATGTTACAATAATATAACATTAAATGAAATAAATGTCAACAATATTCCAAATAATTTTAATAATCCTCGTTATAGCTGGTTTCGGAGCAGTTCTGTTTGTTTTGACGCGTAAAAGCGGAAAAGACGATGGTCAGGATGATAAATTAAAGGATATGTATGATGAAATAGGGAAGATTAAAGATGAAATGAAAGGAAGTTTAGAAAAGAACTTAGAATTTATTCAGAAGCAATCTTTTCAAACAGGGGATATTATTAAAGACGTTACTTCTAAATTGGAGAGGCTAGAGAATACAAATAAGCAGGTTGTAGATTTCACAGGACAACTTAAGAATTTAGAACAAGTTTTAACTAATTCAAAAAACAGAGGAAGTTTGGGTGAAGCTGGATTGGAGATGATTTTGAATAATATTTTACCTCCAGGTAGTTTTGAAATGCAGTATCATTTTAAAAACGGAGAAGCTGTAGATGCGGCTATCCATATTAAAGATAAAATATTGCCAGTTGATGCTAAATTCCCTTTAGAGAATTATAGGCGAATATTAAACGAAAAAGATAAAGATAAAAAGTTAGAATTAGAAAAAACTTTTAAGGAAGATTTAAAGAAAAGGATAAATGAAACAGCAAAATATATTCGTCCCGAAGAAGATACTTTAGAGTTTGCTTTTATGTTCATTCCTGCTGAAGGAATATATTATGATCTATTAATTAACGAGATAGGTGCAGTTAAGGTTAACACAAGAAGTTTAATAGACTATGCTTTTAATGAAAAAAAAGTAATTATTGTATCTCCAACAACTTTTGCTGCATATTTACAAACAGTTTTACAAGGTTTAAAAGCTTTACAAATTGAAGAGTCTGCTAAAGAAATTAAAAGTAATGTAGAAAAATTAAGTAAACATTTGTTAAGCTTTGAAGAATATATGAAGAAGTTAGGTAATAACTTAGGAACTACTGTTAATATGTACAACTCAGCATACAAAGAATTAAACAAGATAGATAAAGATGTAGTTAAAATAACAGAAGGTGAGAAGACAGTAGACCCATTAATTTTAGATAAGCCAAAATTAGATGAATAATTAGAATTAAAAATTTAATACAAATTAAAACCCTCAATTAGAATTTTAATTGAGGGTTTTTTCAGTGTGGATTCTCCAAAGTTTGTAGTTAAATAAAAGCTTCTTTTGGCCACGAATAAATATTATCTCTAACTTCAATGCGGCCCTTTACTCGTTTGACAATTATTTTTTTCATTTTGTCAAGGATGTAGTAGTCCGATTTATTTAAACCATTTTCACGGAGAATATTTTCAATTTCGTCAAAAGGTCTTAACTTCAATTCTTTACCAATTTTAAAATCTTTTGGCATTTACTTCACCTCCTTCATCTAATATTATTTAATTGTTTGAATATATCTTCACATATTGTATGTTTTTTGTCAACCCAAACATTTAATGATAAAGTAAATATATGAGAAGCGCCAAGCTAAGCTCTAATTATCCAGTGGGTTAAAGTCCCACCAGTCTAAAGACTAACCATCAGGACTGTACCAAACCTTGCGTTTAAGTT
>Ga0075122_10000838_pt1 | contig 23178 bp, 11 predicted proteins | sample AntAceMetag02UKB_FD_69790 | JGI IMG/M metagenome (GOLD analysis project Ga0075122, IMG submission 69790) | Saline lake microbial communities from Ace Lake, Antarctica - Antarctic Ace Lake Metagenome 02UKB | ecosystem: Environmental > Aquatic > Non-marine Saline and Alkaline > Saline | place...
AGGAAGTACATCGTATATCTCAACAACAACTCTTATAAACGGGAATGTTCTAATAGCATATACAGACGTAGGTGATTCAAGTAAAGGAAAATTTATTATTTATAGTCAGGACGGAGACAATGTCGAGGGTCCAATAACTTTCGAATCAGGAAGTACATCGTATATCTCAACAACAACTCTTATAAACGGGAATGTTCTAATAGCATATACAGACGTAGGTGATTCAAGTAAAGGAAAATTTATTATTTATAATCAAGATGGTGTCATAGAAAAAACTTTGACTGAGATTGATGATGAAGGATCTTTTTCATACATTTCAACTGCAATTTTTTCTAACGGAAATATTATTATGGCATATGATAGTGATTATAGTGGATATGCTCCAAGTGATCATGTTAGATTCATTATTTATGACAAGACGGGAAATAAAGTTGTAAAATCTTCAACTAAAGTTGCCGCAGAAACAACTAATTATATTTCAATAACAACACTTTCGTCGGGAGATGTCGCTATAGCATATAGATCTGACCCTTTCGGTACAGGTAGCGTTATTGTCGAGTTTGAATGTTTTGATGAAAATGGTAACCAAATCATGAATAATACTGCTTTTGATATTAGTGAAGCTCCACATTATATTTCAATGACGACCCTTATTAGTGGAGATATTGCGGTAGCATATGACGGTAGTAGTGGCGGTAAAATTGCTATTTGGCGCCAGGATGGTATTGTAATTGGCAAATTAACAGTTGACAATATTGACCCTGTTCATGAAATTAATGGAGAAGAATACGCTACTTATGTTTCTTTCTATGCTGGTGGACAAAAAATGGAAACTAGCGGAACGGTACAATTAGATACTAAGTCTTTAAACGTACAAAAAGATAATTCTCAATTTTCATATGTTATTGATTTTGAGGAACTAGAAGAAGGATCTGATTTATGGTTATTCTGGAAAACGATATATCAAGATTTAGATAAAATTATTGTAACCTTAACTCCTGGTTTTGATGGGCGTGTTTGGTATGAGAAAATATCAACTATTCAAATACCAAATAAGCAAGACGATAAGTTGATTATATACTCTAATCAACCCGGAGAGGTTTCATACACCTTAGTTGCGCCAAGTGATAGTTATAAGAAGTGGCCTAATCTAGTGAAAGAACAATTGCATTAATTAAAGTAATATTTTAATAATAATTTAACAAAACATGTTTATGACTAAGAATAAAAAAACCCTATATATTGTTATAGGGGTTATCGTGATTTTAATAATTATAATTATGGTTACTCCTCCAAAAGATAAAGAAGAGGAATACCCTGATGAAATTATTCCTGGCGGAGAATTACTAATTGACCAAGGCTTAAAAGATATGGAATCTGCCCCAGAAATGGATGTTAGAAAAATTACAGAATCAGAGGTTGTTGTCCCGGGCGCAAGTCTAATAACTGGAGAAGGTGAAATACTCTCCCCAAGTGGTGAGGTAGCCAAAAATGATGCTGTGCCAGGAACTGAAGGTGCACCTAAACCATCTAACACTCTTGCGGAAAACGAGATTCCAGAAGAGGCATTGGTTATAGAAATTTCTAAGGAGTTGGGTTTTGAACCAAAACAATTTAAAGCTAAGCCTGGACAAGTTGTGACTATTGCATTGACAAGTGTTGATAATTCAGTCCACGGCTTTAGGTTTACTGATAAAAGTTTGACAGCTGTTGCTGTGAGTGTAAATCCGGGTGAGACTAGAGCTATTAGTTTTAAAGCTCCAGAGATGTTGGGAGAATACCCATTTCATTGCACCGCTCCAGGCCATAAACGTAAAGGAGAGATTGGCAGTATGATTGTTGCAGAATAGATGGTTTAGTAATATCTAAAATATAAAAAATTATGAACAAAATTGACCTATGACTGAAATTAATATCGGTAGGTCAATTTTAAAGTCATAAGTCTTTTGGTTGATAAATAGTTAGTTATGTTATGAAATTTAAAGAGTTAAAAAAGAAAATACAAAAAATAGGACTAATTAAGAAGTCTAGTTTTTTTGGGTTTATAAAAAAGAAACTTAACCTTATCGGTTTTGTTTTAATTTTGATTGTGATTGGTGTGTATTTTTTATTTTCTTCTTCAGAAGCTACAGCAGAATGGTGGGACACTAATTGGCATTACAGAAATGCTATTACTGTGAGTAATTCAGGGTCAGTGCAAACGGATTTTCAAATAAAAGCTTTAGATAATTATGATATGTCTACAGAGGTTACTAACGGCAAGGTTCAAGCAGATTTTGATGACTTAAGATTCACAGACATTAATGGTAGTTCTTTCGATTATTGGATAGAAGACAACACTGCTTCATCTTTAGATGTTTGGATTAAGGTATCTTCTATTCCTGCCGGGGATTCTACTGTTTATATGTATTATGGGAATTCTGACGCTGTAGCTACAAGCAATCCAATTTATATTGTTGGCACTAGTGTTAATCCAGGTGTATCTTGTACTGAAATAAAGAATGACCGTGATTGTCTAAGCGGAATATACTATATTGATACAGATGGAGGGTCCCTTGATAATGAGTTTCAAGTTTATTGTGATATGATCGAAGATGGTGGTGGTTGGACGTTTATAATTCATGCGGTAGGAGGAACTAGTCTAAGCGGTTATGCCACTACAGAGGAATATGAGATAGATCAGTCTACAAATTTAAATGGTACTACCTTCAAATTTAGTGATGCAATAATTAATGCAATTAAATCGGGATCTACCCCTAGATATAGGGTTCATACCTACGGGACCTATTCGTATAAACGATTTTGGGATGCTACTTCGACATATGGACATAAGACAGTATGTTCGGGAACAAATCTATGGTCATATAGTGACGTAGACCTTACTACCGATCAACATGGTGGCAATAGTGGTGGTGATATGGGTATTTGTGACTATAATGGGACCGGTCTACATTTTCAAGCAAAGTCTGATCCAACCTTAAGCACGACATGGTATTTTGGCCCAGGGACCAGTTATACTGCAGTCAGCTCTGGGAGTTCTTCAACTAATCATGCTAGGGTTTGGGTCAGGGAATCTGCCCCCGTCAGTTATGGTGTTTCTGTTGGTATTCCCCAACCTGAAGAAGAGTCTTTAGGTCTATTGGCATATTGGAGTTTTGATGAAGGATATGGCACAACTGCGCAGGATAGAACTTCAAACAATAATGATGGAACAATCTCTAGCGCTACTTGGCAGACCGAAGATCAATGTATAGCTGGTAAGTGTTTATATTTTGATGGTACAAATGATTATGTGAATACTTTTGATTATAGTATGGATTATAATAATGACTCTACTTTTTCTCTATGGTTTAAGCCAGTGACAGTAGATACTGGAGGAAAAATTAAAAATTTGATTTCCAAAAATTCATATGAATACATGATTGCTCAACTTGATTCAGGAATAAGAATTATTCATTGGAGTTCGATTGGAGGTGATGCTATTAGTTATACTGTTACGTCTATTCTCTCGGCGAATAGATGGCACTACCTTACTTTTGTTTATGATGGATCGGAAGAAAAATCATATGTCTATTTAAACGGAAAATTGATTAGTTCAAAAAATAATCAATTAACCTCATTCAAAAATAATTCTTATGATATGATAATTGGCGCTGGATATGGTTGGAGCGGGTCGTCTGTCCCTTATTTCAATGGCTTTATTGATGAAGTTAAAATATATGATTATGCTCGTACTGACGCTCAAATTAAGGCGGATTATAATTCGAAGAGTTCAGTACACGGTTCCGCTATGTCATTGGATGGTCGTGTTTCCCCTGGGACATCGTCAGATATTAATATCTCAGATGGTCTAGTTGGTTATTGGAGAATGGATGAAAAATTAGGGAGCGCAATTGACTCAAGTGGGAACGGAAACACTGGTATATGGAATGGTGCGGGCTCTCATTATCTTGCTGGTAAATTTGGTAATGGGAGTAGTTTTAATGGCAGTGATGATTATATTGCAATGGCGAATAGTGATTGTTTTAATTTTGGAGACGGGGATTTTAGCATAGGGATGTGGATATTTAAGCCACAAGCATCTAGTAGCTATGGTGGAATTTTAACTAAAGGTTTTTTAGAGGCATATGGAATTTATGACACAACACGTTTAAACGATGAGTTGGGATTATATATTCAATCGGGGGGCGATCATAATGGTATAAATATTTCTTCATATTATAATGAATGGGTATATGTCGTTTGGACCGTAGATAATATTAACAATATACAAAAATCATATTTGAATGGGGTATTTAATAATCAAACTAATCATAATGTTGGGAACATTACATCGGTATATGATTTGAATATAGGAAGGTATGTTAGGTCTACGAATCAATACTTTGGTGGTCGAATTGATGAAGTTAGGATTTATAATCGCACATTATCTGATCGCGAAATTAATACTCTTTATGAATGGGCTCCTGGTCCAATTGCTCACTGGAAAATGGATGAGGCTTCTTGGAGTGGAAACGGAGCCGTTAAAGATGTTTCTGGCAACAGTAACTCTTTAACTCATAAAGGCAATGCCACCATTATTACTCCGGGAAAATATGGTAAGGGCAGTACTTTTGATGGTGCGGAGGATTATCTTTGTTCTGATACTGATACTGACGGTACCTGTGACGATAATGGAGATCTAGATTTTGGTACTGGAAATTTTACCATGGGACTTTGGGTAAAATTAACCATGAATGGTCCTTTTGATTTGATATCAAAACGTAGTGGCGTAGACAATGCCATTGGTTACATTTTAGCCTGTAACTCTAGCGAGAGCTTTACTTTAGAAATAGATGACGGTGTTGGTCATGAAGTTAACTCAAGCTCTTCTACACTAATAAACGATGGCATTTGGCATTATCTTACTGCGGTTAAAGACAATAACATTATCTATGTTTATGTCGACGGAATTCCCGAAAGTTCAGCTGACGTTTCTTTGGTTGGCACAATCAGTAATTCGATTGATTTTGAAATCGGTAGAAATGGTGATGGTAGCCAGGACGCCAGTGGCCTTGTTGATGATGTTCGAATTTATAACTACGCACGAACACAAAAACAAATTTTAGAAGATATGAACGCTAGTCGTCCAGCCCAAAAAAGCCCTGTTGGATATTGGAAATTTGATGAGGGTTATGGAACGAGTGCCAAGGATTCTGGTGACCAAGAAAATAATGGAACAATTACTGGCACGACATGGGCTAATGAAGGGAAGTTCAATAAAGCACTGAGTTTTAATGGAATAAGTGATTATGTAACGATTCCACAGATTTCAATTGATAAAGATAAATCATGGAGTTTTTCTGTATGGCAATATAAGCCGACTGGTTCTGAAACAAGTTGGCAGGGGTTTATTGGTCGCAGCACTGGGATAACTGGTGGATATTGGATGTTACACCCAAAGGTAATGTGGTATCAAGATTATTATGATCCTGGTACGGGTTATGAATATTATGGATATCAAAATTCTAATATAGAATTAGGAGATGAAATCCCTTATGACGAGTGGTATAATTTAACAGTTACTTATAATGGTGATAATTATAATATTAAGATTTATGTTAATGGTGAATTTTTAGAGTCTGGCATTTCGACATGGAGTCCTAGACCCGTTACACAGTTTACATTTGAATGGGTTGGAAGGGGTGGTACTTCTAGATATTTCGAGGGCAAAATAGACGAAGTTAAAGTATATAACTACACATTAAACGAGGAAGAGATTAAGCGAGAATATAATCAAGGCAAGGTGGCAGTTATAGGCGCTTTGTCGTCAAATGATACTATTGGTGGACATTCGTCCTCCCTTGAATATTGTATCCCTGGTAGTTCTGATTTATGTAGTCCTCCTATCGCTAAGTGGGATTTTGGAGAATATAGTGGCACGTTTGCTTATGATTCTTCGGAGAATGAGAACACAGGAACAATTATAAATATGGAAGAATCCGACTGGACTATCGGCAAAATTGGCAGTGCCTTAGAATTTGATGGAGGCGTTAGTGATGAATATATAAGCGTACAGGACAACACTATATTAAAACCCGAAAAAATAACGATTGAGGCATGGGTTAAAATGACAGACGATACCGCTAGGAGGCAATTATTTCTTGTAAAATGGAATGGGTATTCTTGTGAAACTGACACAAGTCATCGACCATTTCTTAGAATTGCAAACGGTGGTGATTCTCCAATAGGACCTGTACTGGTTATTGGCGAATGGTATCATTTTGTGGGCGTGTATGATCCAAGTCCAGAAGCAATATATCAAGGCAACACATTATATATAAATGGTAAGCGTATTGGAACTACTACTAACAATGGTTCTATCTCTCATTCCAGTAATATTTTAACGATCGGTAAATATCAGGCAGGATATCATTGGGGTGGACTCGTTGATCAAATTCAAATTTATAATTATGCTCGTACTCCAGCACAGGTGGCTTGGGATTACGATAAGGGTAAGCCTGTAGCACATTACAAGATGGACAAGGGTTATGGAATAATTATTTATGATTCATCTGAGAATGGAAACAACGGCATATTAAATCTTGGCTCATTAGACCAAATATCGGCAGGGTCAACAAAGGTATCTGGGAACACTGCTTGGTACAACGGTAGGGATGGAAAACAAAATTATTCCCTCAATTTTGACGGAGATGATGACTATGTGACTATTATAGATCCACCTAACGAAGATTTGGATTTTGGCACAAATGATTTTTCGGTAGAAACATGGTTTAAAACTACGGGTTCTTCTTCCCTTGATTCTATGATTGATAAATATAAAACCAACACAGAAGGAGAAAGAGGTTATATTTTAGGTGTTTATAATGGTAATTTAGTTACATATTTAGGCTCTGGTGCTCCTACTATTACGGGTAGTGATGTTGATAATGATATTTGGCATCATGCTGTTGCGGTCAGAAGTGGCGACAACGCTTATTTGTATTTAGATGGTTTATTAGACAATTCAACTTCTGGCATATCAAGTAATAATGCTTCTTCAACGGGTAATCTGTATATAGGAACTGAAGGTGGTGGTTCTTCTTATATATTTGATGGACAGATTGATGAAGTGAAAATTTTTAATTATGCCTTAACACCGTTACAAATTAAGACGGAATACAATATGGGGGCGGCTAGACTTGGAACCGGGGAATAGTCGGGTGGCCGGGGGAGCCTGCAAGTGTAGGAGCTTAACTCTCACGGTTATACTTACCCATGTTTATACATATTTGATGAAGTTTAAGTTTACAAATTTTTTACAGTCATTTTCGAGAAACCAAAACTATTCTTAAAATGAGCAATAAAATAATTGCGTTTGTTGAACGAAACTAGAAAATTACAAAAAATAAAACCATGAGAATTAAGGGAATTAAAAAGAAAATTAGAATTAGATTACAAAAAATAGGACTAATTAAGAAGTTTAATCTTTTCGGGTTTATGAAAAAGAAATTCAACTTCTTGTGGGTCGGGCCAGTAAAGAAGTTGATTGTAGAAAAAGAAAGAAAGCCAGTCGTTATTGGTTTTGTTTTAATTTTGATTGTGATTGGTATATATTTTTTATTCTTCTCTTCCTTAGAAGCTACAGCAGAATGGTGGGACACTAACTGGCATTACAGAAAGGCTATTACTGTAAGTAATTCAGGGTCAGTACAAACAAATTTTCAAATAAAAGTTTTAGATAGTTATGACATGTCTACAGATGTTACTAACGGTAAGGTTCAAGCAGACTTTGATGACTTAAGGTTCACAGACATTAATGGCAGTTCTTTAGATTATTGGATAGAGGACGGCACTGCTTCATCTTTAGATATTTGGATTAAGGTATCTTCTGTTCCTGCCGGCGACTCTACTGTTTATATGTATTATGGAAATTTTGATGCAAACTCTATTCAGTCTGGGGATGATACCTTTGATTTTTTTGATGATTTTACTGGCGATAATTTAGATTCAAGCAAATGGATTGTACATAATGAAGGTGACAGTAATGGTACTATAGATCTTGTTAATGATGAATTAATTATTAGTTGTATAAGCGGTACAACTTGGACAGACAATATTGGTATTCATTCAATTCAAAATCCAATGTCAACAGGATATATAATTGAATCAAGATCTAAAGTCACTAGTGGGCGTCACGCTTCTTTGATTAGTATTGGTGATATTTTTCCATGGAGCTCTTATCCTCACTATCTTCAGCTTGATGCCATGAATGGCTTATCGATTTATGGTCGAGCTGATTCCCAAACTTCTACTTATAGCTATAACGATGGTTTAGAAAGTGGGGGTACAGGGTCTGTTAGTCCTGGCGATCCTCGTACTTATGCTAGTTATAAAATAGAGTGGGTGTCGTCTAACTTAGTTAAATTTTATAAAGATAAAGATTTAAAGGGAAGTATTAGTTCTGATATACCTAATGGCGATTTGTATATTTATTTTTCGAATGACGCTTGGTCTTATATTAATGCTGAAGTTGCGGATACTACATATATTGACTGGGTTTTTGTTCGCAAATATATTACGACAGAGCCCGTTATTGTTATCCATTTAGAAGAAAAATCTGTAGAGCCAGTAGTATGTTGGAATTTTGATGAGGGATATGGTACAACTGCGCAGGACAGAACCTCAAACAACAATGACGGAATAATAACCGGAGCCATATGGCAGACAGAAGATATGTGTGTGAGTGGGAAATGTTTATATTTTGATGGGAGTGGGGATTATGTTCAATGTTCTGAGAATTCAATTGATGCAAATATTTGGACAATTAGTATGTGGTTCAAGATTAATGAGTCGGATCAATATGATATGTTATATTCTGGTAATGATAATATTGATATTCAATTATTTTTTCATTCAACAACAAAATATTTAACTACAAGTGTCGAAAATCAAGAAAGGGCAACATCATTCAAGATATCAGATCATTATAATGAATGGCATCATGTTACGTGGACTCATTCAGACTCTAATCAAACAATTGTATATATAGATGGTGATATCGTGCTTAACACAATAGATACAACATATGTAAAATCAGGAGAATCTATTTATATTGGTAGCCTTCAAGGTTCTACATATTATATAGATGGCTTCATCGACGAAGTAAAAATTTACCCTTACGCCCGCAGCGTAGCACAAATCAAAGCGGACTATGTTTCGACAAAATCAGTACGTGGTTCTTCTATGGCATCAACTGGTCATGTTTCCCCTGGGACATCGTCAGATATTAATATTTCTAATGGCCTCGTTAGTTATTGGAAAATGGATGAGGGCTCATGGAATGGGACGGTAGGAGAAATTATTGATTCATCCGGAAATGTAAATAACGGAACTTCATCTTGTTTAGGCACATGTTCTGTGCCAACCACTGAAGCAGGAAAATTCGGTAATGCTGGTAGTCTTGATGGAATTGATGATTATATTGATATTAATTCATCTCCGCCCCCAATAGGACCGTTGACATTGAGTGTCTGGTTTAATACTAATAATATAGCAACGACGCAAGCTATATTAGGTAAAACTAGGGCTTCATATACTACCCATGGCTTTGGACTACAAATTGGTGGTAGTAAAATAAGAGGAATGTATTCTTCTAATAATAGCGAGTGGTATGACAATCTTTATGCGAACATAAATAGTAATCAGTGGCACTTTGCCGTTTTAGTTTTTGATGGCGGTAGCGGAGCTACATCCGAAACAGGAATTACTGGTAAATTATATTTAGACGGTGAATTAAAAGCCGAACATACAGGGACAACTCAATGGTATGACTCGTATGATTTTTTAATTGGAGCATCTCATCATGCTGGTTATGCTAGTACGGAAGCTGAGTTCAACGGCATTATTGATGAAGTTCGCGTTTATAATCGCGTATTGTCATCTCGTGAAGTTAAGGCTCTTTATGGATGGACCCCTGGGCCAGTTGGGCATTGGAAATTGGATGAAAATTCTGGCACTACAGCCTATGATAAATCTGGGAACGGATTGCATGGTATTTTTATAGATACACCGCTATGGCAACAAGGAAAATATGGAAGTGCGCTATATTTTGATGGGAATAATGACAGAATAAGTGTTTCACACAATTTAATTATAGAACCAAAATCAATTACTGTTGGGTTCTGGGCAAAGTTACAAAGCGATGGGACGAGGCATGTTTTGGTTACAAAATGGGCTGGTTTTACGACAGAGGTAAATTCAGATGGAACTTTTAAGTGGGGATTAAACGGCTTAACTGGTCAATATTTTGGTACAAATCAAATAAATTGGAATGAATGGGTTTATTTAACGGGAACATTTAATGATATTACAAAAGAACAATGTATCTATATAGATGGAATTAAAAAAGAATGTCAGACGCCAACAGGAAGCATTGGTTACGGTCATTCAACATTGTATTTTTCTTGGAATGCAGAAGCACATGGTAATATCGACGAAGTAAAAATCTACAATTACGCACGAACGCAAAAACAAATTTTAGAAGATATGAATGCTAGTCGTCCAGCTCAAAAAAGCCCTGTTGGGTATTGGAAATTTGATGAAGGTTATGGGCTTAGCGTTAAAGATGACAGTGGACATAGTAACGACGGGACGATTACTGGCGCGAGTTGGACTAATTATGGTAAATTTGGTAAAGCTTTAAATTTTAACGGAAGTAGTGGTTATGTAAATTGTGGAACACTGAATTTGGGAACATTAAATAAAGAAATTACCATTAGTCAATGGGTTAAGATAAATAATCTTTATAATTACAATGGTTCTTTTGTCGCAGGCGTAATATTTCCAGTTGGTAGTGGGAATAAGGGGGTTAAGGTGTACTTTAATAGTGTTGGTAAAATGAATTTTATTGTAGCTGATGGTATAAGTAGAGATATAGAACTTTTTGACTATACTTTTAATGAAAATTCTTGGTATTATATAACTCTAACTGCAAATATAGGTGGATATAAAAAATTATATGTAAATGGAGAATTTCAAGAACAAATAGACATTTCTGTTCTTTCGGGAGATTTAAACAAGAATTTAACGCCAATGCAAATAGGAATGTCGAGTAATCCTTTCAATGGTACTATAGATGAGTCTAGGATATATAATTATGTATTAACAGATGACGAAATTAAGCAGGAATATAATCAAGGGAAAGTTAGTGTAATGGGAATTATTGGTGGAGATGGATCTGGTTCAACTTCATTAGCTGGAACAGCCGAATATTGTATTCCAGGGGATACTGTGACATGTAATCCGCCGATTGCTGAATGGGGCTTTGACGAAAAAATAGGAGATTATGCGTATGACACAAGCGGGAATGGGAATACTGGAACTTTAGTAAATATAGAGTCAGTTGCCTGGAAGTCAGCTGGGGGTTGTAAAATCGGGGCGTGTTTAGATTTTGACGGAGGAGAGAGCAATGAATATATAAATTGTGGTAGTGCTTCTGTTTTGGATGCAGTTTTTACTGGGATTACTGTTGAAGCGTGGGTAAATATTCCTAATGTAACCCCAGCATATCCACAAGGAATAGTTAGCAAGGGGACTACTTCAGGGAAGAATAATTTTGACTTAAATCTTGAAACAAACGGTAAGGTAAGATTTTGGTTTGGCTCCACCAACTTAGCATATACATCAGAAATATTAACTAGTAGCACTTGGCACCATGTCGTTGGTGTTTGGAACGGGACCCAAACAATGGTCTATTTGGACGGTGTTACTGGAGAGACTGTTCTTAATAGCCCAACAGTGACAGCTTCTGGAAGTCCTGTTTTAATAGGAACATGGGCTCAGTCAGCAAATTGGTGGTTTGATGGTAAAATTGACCGGGTGCGTATTTATAATTATACTCGCACTCCCGCACAGATTGCATGGAGTTACAATAAAGGTAAACCAATTGGGCATTGGAGATTTGATGAGGGAGAAGGGACAACCTTATATGACGAGTCGGACAACAATAATGATGGCACGTTGAATACTGGTTCTTTGGGTCAAATATCAGCGGGTTCTGCGGGAACCCCTGGCAACACAGTTTGGTATAATGGTCGCGAAGGCAAACAGAATTATTCTCTTAATTTTGATGGCGATGATGATTATGTCGAATCTATTAACAACTCGGGTTTAACGGGAAATCCAGATTTCACTTTATCTGCTTGGGTTTATATTCCAACCGGAGCAGAGAAAAATGGCACATATTATCCTATTTTGTGGTGGGGTTCAGGAGGTGTAAATATGGAATCTGTCTTTTTTGGGTTGGATGCTACCAGTGTAAACAAAGGATTTGTAGGTTTTTGGAATGGTGGTCTGCAGATGACAGGAACATTTACAAATGATGTGTGGCATCATTTTGTATGGGTTAGGGAAGGAGGAGGAGCAGCAAACGTTGGTAGTACACTTTATATCGATGGACAAAGTGTTACCTTGGAAAATTCTGGTTTAGCAGGTGATTATTCAATACCTGATATTCAAGTAGGACATTATTTCATACAGAAAGGAGAAGGATCAAGATTTATTGAAAGCACAATCGATGAAGTCAAGATTTTTAATTATGCCTTAACCCCATTACAAATTAAGACGGAATATAATCTCGGTGCTGCTCGTTTGGGAACGGGTGAATAGCGCGTAAATAGAATTTTAACTAAATATAATCTCTAACAGGGGCTCCTAGCCAAATCAAAACGGAATATAATCTCGGTACTGCTTTGCGGGTAATTAAGATTTTATATAGATTGATTAATTAAAATTGATTTTACAATATTTAACTTTTGGTTTTAATGGGAAGAGTTGTTTTGTTGTTGTATTGTCTGGGGAAAGTGGTATGATGAAAGTGTAAAAAATAGTATAATTTTTAATATATAAAAACTTATGAAAAAAGAAAAAACATTTTCTCATTCTTTCCATAAAATTTTAGTTTTTATTGGGAAGAAAATTTTTGTTTTATCAATTTTATTTGTATTGAGTTGTCTATTAAGTTTATTTTTCATAAATCAAACGAATGCTGAAGAAGATCCTCCTAAAGTTATTAGGATTGAAGGGAATATTGATTTTCTAGATGAATATAAACTTATGAACATAGGCATTGCAACCGATACCCCTCTTGTTCAATTAGAAGATACAGATGTGGCCACAATTCTAGATGTGAAATCATTATTACCGGGTCGAACTTCTGGGATTTGGACTTGCACTAATTTGAACGAAGATGGTTTTTGTGTAGAAGGATCCAACAGTATTTATCTTGAAGATAGTGGTTGGAGTCTTGGTATTGGGACAATGAATCCTGGCATTGGAGGTTTAGGCGCAAGGTTAGAAGTTATAGGGATTGGTAGTACGTCAGTTACTAATGCCATAGTGTCATACAATTCAAATAATGATCTTTTATTAAAGGTTAGTAATTCTGGTGATACTTCATTTGGTGGTAATTTAAGTGCTGCAGGTAATATTAGTTCTAATTCTGATTTTTCGGGAGAGCAGTTACATCTTAGTGGTACTGATCCTTATATCAATGTTGATGGGGACAATGGATCAATTTATGGACATGATATTGGTTCAGTTAATTCTACTATTTTAGGTAAATTATATGCACATGAAATTGGCGTTAATGTTTTTGAGCCAGAATATAGTCTAGACGTTAATGGAAATGGCTTTTTTACTGGCACAGTAATTGTGGCAACTCCGACAGCCCCTGGCCATGCTACCACCAAGGGTTATGTTGATGGTCAAATAGCATCTGGTACTGATGGATATATTGGCCTTGCAACCCCAAACCCTCATGTGGTAGGTGCTACAGTTAATATGCAAGCTAATGATATATACGGTGATAATTTTTCAATACCAGATAGTGGTTATACATATTTTAACTCTGGTAGTGTTGGAATAGGAACTACAACTCCAGATAGCAAAGTAGAAATTAAAGGTGCTGGTGAAACCTCAGCTACCTATGCTTTAACTGCAAGAAACTCGAAAGATACATCTTTATTAAGAGTTAGAGATGATGGATTGGTATCAATAGGCGGTGATATTTCTTTGACAGGTGATTTAACTGCCAATGATATTACTTCAGATACTTTAACAGTAGACACAACTACTCTCGTGGTTAACGCTTCTGGGTATACAGATAAAGTGGGTATTGGGACAACAACTCCAGGGCATACATTAGATGTTAATGGAACTGGTAGATTTACAGGAGGATTAATCGTAAATGAAAATGGTCTGGCGACAGATGATTTTAGGGTTGAAACTGATACTCAAATAAATGCCTTTGTCCTGGACGCTGGGTTAGAAGAAGCGCAGTTTAATGTACCGATTATACCAGCCAAAATGACAGATGCTTCTGCCCCTAAAGGATCTCTTTATTATTCTTTAGATAAAGGAAGCCTTGTCTTTAAAGATTCTGGCGGTACGATTAATATTCTCTATTAAAATTTAATAAATTAGCATAGACAAAAGAATTAGTATGGACATTTTATTAACTAATGTATATAATATATATAATTAAGAAATATTAATAAAAGTGAATATTTTATTTTTACAAACAAAACCCAAAGGTCAATAATTTTTATTAGTTAATTTGTAAGTCGAAAATAATTATGAAAAATAATACAATTTGGACAATTATTATTGTGGTTGTTTTGGTTATTTTAGGTATTATCCTTTTAAGCTCTAAACCAAGCGTGGCTCCTAGTAAAAGTGTATTACCCGAAGGAGAAGAAATAGTTCTTCCCGAAGGAGAAGAAATAGTTCTTCCCGAAGGAGAAGCTGTGATACAGGAAGGAGAAGCCGAGGCCATAATCCCCCAGGGTAGTCCTGTCTCCGAAGATGGTGAAGTTTTGACACCTGGTGGTGAGCCAGTTGATAATACGTCTTTGCCAGGTTCCCCTGATGCTCCCAAACAATCTCGTTCTCTCTCAGATGGAGAGATTCCTGAAAAGGCAGTTCAGTTAATTGTCAGCGCTAGTGGTTTTTCGCCCAATGAGTTTGATGTGATGTCAGGCGAGGTAGTAACCCTTTCACTAACATCAGCAGACAGAACGCACGTTTTTAAGTTTGATGATGCTAGTTTGCAGGCGGTAGCGATTGGTGTAGCAGGTAATGAAACTAGAGCGATTACTTTCAATGCTCCAGTTGCGGGTGATTACACTTTCTATTGCGATGTACCTGGTCATCGTGGACGTGGTGAGACCGGTGTAATGCATGTCAAATAATTCAAATAATATTACTTAAGATTACTGCAGGGTTCTAGGGTCCTATAGTAAATTATAGATTGATTAGATGCAGTTTTTATAGGGGTCGAATTTTTGTATTAAAATTCGACCCTTTCTTAAAGGTATTATAGTATTCTAAAGTCGGCTTTTGGAGTGATAACAAAAAAGATGGGTTTGGGTTTATATAAAAAAAAGAATTTTAAAATTTTGTTAATTTCTGGGATATTAATTATTCTGGGAGTTTTTGTTATTTCTGGTTATTCTCAAATTTCCAAATGGTGGGAGATAAATTCTATGAGTGTAAAGGCTGGGATCAATGATAATGTCCGTGGTTGGGCATGGGGAGAGAACATGGGATGGATTTCTATGAATTGCTACAATGATTTTAACTATGATCATGCTTTTGAAAATTGTTGTTCTGGAGGATTGGACTGTCCAGAAGAGTTACGGGGAGCTGGAGGAATATGGCAGAATAATTACGGGGTTACTTATGTCGATACATCTTCGGGTAATTATATTAATGAGGCTTTAATGGGTTATGCTTGGTCAGATAAGGTTGGGTGGATTTGTTTTGGCAAGAGTTGTAAGTGTGCTGATTGTACATCTTGTGATGATTATGATACTTGTACTAATTGCTCTGGTTGTCCCAGTAATACTAAACCACCTCATGGATGGCCATTTCCGTGGGCTTGTATTGGCAAGCCGACATGGACATGTAATGGTGGGTCCAATAATGGCGATTCCTGTAGTATTGATAGCACTGATTGCCCTGACGGTTATTGTATATTCAGCTGTTCTGGAGACGGCGCAGAAGATTTCTTGGACATAAGCGTGCAAGGGGCTCCCTGTTATTCTGTGACAGGAGATAAGCTAAAGGCACATTGGATGATGAACACTGTGAGCGTTATTGATAATTCTAATAACACAAATAACGGTACCTTAATGCCGGTTGATGATCCTCCGTCTTTAGCTAATGGCAAATTTGAAAATGCCCTACAATTTGATGGAATAAATGACTATATTGATATTTCAGATAGCACAAGTTTGAGTATTACGGGAAATTTAACTATAGAGGCTTGGATTAAGAGGGGTAGTATCGGTGACGAGCAAACAATTCTTGGTAAATGGGACGAATCAAAGCCAACAGACGATAAGAAAAGTTATCGTTTATGGTTTGACGTAAATAATAAATTAAATTTTAGTGTGGCTAACAATACAGATATTGTTGCAACGGTTAGACAAACTCAGGGGCTATGTTTCGGAGGAGCAGAGGGTGGGGCAAGTACACCCTGTTCAACTGACACTGATTGTTATGATCCTTTAGTTTCTGGAACCTTTTGTCGTAATTCTTTAATTACAGATACAACCAAATGGCATCATATATCAGGAAAATATATAGCTGCTGTTGGCACTAACGTTGCTGTTCTACAACTTTTTGTTGATGGGGCACGTGTTAACGTAGATTCAATTGGGACTCCACCTGTTATTTTATCTGACAAAAATAATGATTTATATATTGGTGCTAAAAAGGGTACTTCAGTAATGGATACTTATTTTAATGGTATTATTGATAATATTGCTATTTGGTCTTGCACTAATATTGGGTTTGTTACAGGAAGAAGCGCAAAAGACATTTGGACTGATGCTAAAATGGAAATTTCTGGTTGGGCCAAAGTTGTTGCGTTAGGAGATGGAGGATGGTTAAAATTACAGGGCCTTACAAAAGAAGGAAAAGTTTGGGGGCTTTATTTAGATGATTATGATACTTTTTATACTGTTGGAGGATATATGGCTAATAGGTATGCTGACACAACCATGGATACAACAGGTTTAATCGCCAACTGGTTAATGGATGAGCCTGGTTGGACTAATAGTGCTGGTCCAATAAATGATGGTGTGGTAGACAGTAGTCCATTGAATAACCATGGTATTGCTTATGGAGCGATACCAAGCACTGAGGGAATATTTAATAGCGCTGGAGAGTTTGATGGGGTTGACGATTATATAGAGATTTTTGATAATGCCAGTTTAAATTTTAATGCTTCAGACGACATTACAATTCAATATTGGGTCAAGCCGAATAGTTTTTCTACTAATGGTTCAACACCAGTTGTTAAAAGAGAAAGTGGTGCTGGTTATGAGGTACAAATAGATGCAAATGGAGGTGTTTCTTGGTATTTAAGTGATGGAACTTATACTAAGGCGGATACTGACAATTCAGGCATTTTAATCCTCAACACGTGGAATCATGTAGCAGTTGTTTTTGATAGAGAAAATAACGAAATTACTAGATATTTAAATGGAGTCGTCACGGGGTCTGTGGATAATTTTGGTAATGTTGGAGATCTATCTAATAATTTAAGTTTGTCAATAGGTGGAAGGTTTTTAAGAGCTGATGCATATTTTAATGGTCTAATTGACAATGTATCTATTTATAACTTTACGAGAACAGAAACACAGATATTAGCTGATTATAATAAACAGAATCCATATTGTGTTGGGTGGGACGACTATGGTCATCAATATGGATCCCCACCAGAACCTCTTGCTTTTGATAACTTGTCTGTTGATAATACGCAGGGTTGTTCTCAATTGATTGTTCAATGGGACGCCTCAGATTGGGCAGAAAATTATACATATTGGCGTTGTGTTGATATCGATGAGAGCGATTGTAGTACTTGCTCTTATATCGAACATAATGTTTTAGATGCTGAAGAGTTTAATGTCCAAGACACAGATGTCGTTACCAATACTGGTTATTGCTATAAGATTCAGGCACATAATGAGACTGGGTCAACTTATAATTCTGATGGCCCAACATGGAGAAGAACTACACTTTGTTCTCCCGAAAACTTGCAAATTGATGATGAGATCTGCGGGGAAATTAAGGTCTATTGGGATTTATTAGCTAATGCTGACGGATATAATATTTATAATTCTTTGAGTAATGAGAATTTTGAAATAATAGGTCATTTGGGAGAAGGTATAGATTATACAGGCCTAAAGGCTCAGTGGAAAATGAATGAGAGCAACTGGAATGGTATTAGCGGAGAAGTGAAAGATTCTTCTGGAGAATTCCCCGCAAATAATGGAACAGCTGAGAATTTATTAAGCACTACTTCTAGCGGCAAATTTAATTATGCTGGGAATTTTGATGGAGTAAGTGATTATATTAATTGTGGCAGTAATGAAAGTTTAGAGGCACCAACAGCAACAATTCAGGCATGGATAAAAAGGTCATCAACTGACACTTCTGATGTTATTATTGCTGACAATAAAACATCACCTACCGCCAAAGATCATTATCTTTGGCTTGAGATTGGAACTAACGATAAATTAGCTATTTTTTTCGGTGACGGTACTAATCAAGCTACTAAATATAGTATAGCAACGATTGATGATACCGATTGGCATCATATTGCGGTTGTACGTGATGATGCTGACGGAATAGGAATGGTTACTTTCTATATTGATGGTAAAGCAGAATCGGCTCAATCATATAGTCTGTCGGGAGTTATAGTGCCCTTGGGAGAAGATGATTTATGGGTCGGTAAAAGTAATGGGATAGATTCTTTTAACCCTTTCTATGGCTTAATTGATAATTTAGCTATTTATAATGTTGCTCGAACGGCTGAACAGATTAAATTTGATTATGAGGCGGGTAATTGTGGAAGTGATAATTGTGCCTTAAGTAATGTTTGCCATATTGAAGGGATTGATGACAATAATTGTGGTAAAATTCAGTCTGACACTAGTGTTTGTTGTTATACAGACAGACGTATTTTGCCCTATATCAATTATTATTATAGGACAACTGCTACTAGCGAAGCAGGGGAATCGCCATTTTCAGATTGTGGTTGGACGAGCGATAATTGCCCTGCGATTAGTGGTGACCCATGCTGTCCTAATGGCAAAACAATCTGTTTCCCACCAGTAGAAACAGAGGAAGAATAAGGGTTGGGTAATTTGGAATTAGGCTCTTAGATAATTGGGATTTTGGGTCTATTATTTTGACGTTGACAATGGAAAATAAATTACAAATAATAACTACTTCACTCTTTTTATTGATTTTGTTTGTATTCTTCATATTTTGTAATCAAGTTTTTGCTGTTAATTTTCAACATGTTTTACTTGAGAATATAAAAGAATTAGATATTGGTTTATCTGTACAAACAGAAGGAGTGGTAATAGTTGAACCTGGGGTTTTTGGATCTCAGTTTTTTTATATTAACGGAGTTCAAATTTATTCTTATTATAAAGATTTTCCAAGATTAAAAAGAGGTGATAAAATTGTTGTTCGGGGCATTATTTCTCAATCGCATGAAGAAAAAAGAATTAATATTAAAGATATAGATGATATTGAAATTTTGGAGCGCCAGTTGATAGTTCAACCACAAGTAGTTGAGATTAAAGAGATTAATTATAATTTGGTTGGCAAATTACTCAAAATTCAGGGTGAGGTTATAGAAAGAACTGGTTCGCGAATTTTTATCAGCAACGGGCAATCAGAGATAACAATTTATATTAAAGAATACACTGAAATTAATAAAGCGATTATTCAAGAGGGAGATAATTTAGAAATCATAGGGATACTAAATCAAAGTAATAATGAGTTAAGGATTTTGCCACGCAATAATAAAGATATTCGGTTTATTGTAGGTGAGCCTGACGTTTTACTACAAGCAAATTTAGATTCTTTAACGTTAGAAGGTTCAGGATATACTCCTATTGTCCGTTTTGAATCTATAAAACTATATTTTATAATTAGCACTATAATCTTGAGTATAATTTTTATTATTTTAATTGTTGTTAAAAAAATAGGAAATAAAAAGGATTAATTCATATAGACGTTGAGCCAACCTTTTTATAACCAATCTGTCGGGTTGGCTATAAAGGGTTGACGAAAGGCCTATTTTCTGCTTTAATATTAGATATGAAGCAGTTTAGGATAATAATTTTTAGTATTTTTTTTGTTTTAATCCCCATTAGGGCTCTTTTAGCCTTTGGTCCAGTCCCCATCAAAGAAGTAAAAAAAGAATATAATTTTAACTCATCTGGAATCATTGATTGGACTTATAGTACGATTAATTGGGAAAAAGGTAAGGTTACGTTAAAAGAGCAAGAAAACGGCTTTACTTCTTCTGGGGTATTATGGACAGATGATATCCGTTTTAACCCACATATTTTTTCATTGACTTTGTCTGGATCCTATAATCAACCTTCAGGGACTCATGTTTTAGCTTTTGTTAGTTTTGAGAACGATATTAAAAGATATCCCTTAACTTGGGATAGTGCCTTTGAACCAAATAATATATCCAAAAAAATACGCCTTAAGATTTTTTTAGCAACATCTAATCCAAATATATCCCCAGAACTAAATAAATTAAATTTAAATGCGGAGTTAAAGGATCTCTCTGAAAATGGGCCCAGAAATCGAGACAACAAAAGGATATCGGATATAAAGAGAATAAAAAAGGTTTTAGATAAATATTATAGCTATTTTGGTCGTTATCCAGTAGTTAATATTAAAAAGTCGGAGAAAGAGAATCAATGGAATGCTCTGGAGAATGTTTTAGATTCAGCTACATTACATTATAGGAAAAATTATAAATCTGGATTTATTGGTCAGCCAGAAGGAGTAGATGATGACTATAAATACGGATATTTAACCAATAGTTTGGGAAATGATTTTTTACTTTGGACAAAATTAGAAGAAAATGATTCAAGGCATTTTGAAAATTCATGGAAGGAAGAAACTTTTAGTGTTAATTGTGATTCTCCAGTATTTTGCCTTTCATCAGTTGTGTTGGGCAAAGAACCCAGCCCAATTATTCGCTTTTTTGATGAGAAAAGTGACTTAGATGACACTGATGTTCAGTTTATTAAAGGAAAAGACGAGGAAAAGGTTTATCTTAATTTAAATGGGTTTCGTTTATGGCTTAATACTCCGGATGTTTTTGAAGATGTTGGGGGTATTTGGGATGGTATTGTTAATTTGGGGAACACCATTAAAGAAATGCCTTTAGCAAAATTCATTAGAGCTGAGGGAGATGAAAAGGTTTATTTAGTTTCAAAAAATGGCACTATTAGACATATGTTAAATCAAACAATGATTGACGCTTATGGCAAGCTTGATCAAATAATTACTGTTGGCAAGGAAATTGTTAATGCCTTACCTCAGAGTTATTTAATTAGAGAAGAAGGAGGCCATAAGGTTTATTTATTAGATCAAAAAATAAAGAGATGGGTAACCTCACCTCAGATTTTAGAAAAATTGAATTTTGAGTTTTCAGATGTAGTAGAGGTTAAGTTGGGGGAGATAAAATCTTACGTTGAAGGAACCCCTATTTTTTAATTTTTAAATTATTATATTCACTACAGGGTCTGACTCTGTAGTATTTTTTTATACACAAAAAAACACCTCTAGAAAAGAGATGTTTTTATGGGGCCATTAGTGGAGGATGTTAGAACCAAGATGTTAGAAGTTATTAAAATTTAAAAAATATACATATTATTGATATTTTATTTTTTTATCATTTTCATCACAATAAGCCTTGGCTTTAATATAAGAAACATTAAAATTTATATTTTCTATAGATCCATTTATTAATATAAATTGATCTTCTTCAGGACAAAAAACATATTCTGTCTCTTGAGAGATGTCTACCACACTATCATTTTCGTTTAAAATATAGGTCTTATATATAGATTTATTTATAGGATTAGTTTTATTTTTATCACTAGCTACATAAGTATATGCTCTAATAATTTTCTCACAATTTAATCTTAAAAGGGAATCGCAATCATAGAAAATTCTTAGCGGATCACCATTACAGGTGTCAGTTTCAATCCTTAAATAGAGAGGCAATTTCTTATCTATTTTAAAACCTTTTATAGTATTTTTGCTAAAGCAACCACTCACGCCAAATTTATCCATAAAACTATTTAGACCCAGGAGGTTTATTGTCTACAAGATTATTCATAATTAAAAGACCAAGAAGAAATGACACAACTATTATTACAACTGTCAAAATTATCTTTTTCATATTGTTTTTAATTAATACTTATATTGTTATTTCATCATTTATCTATAATTAGTTTTAATTTTGTATTTGGCGTATCAAAAAAACGCTTTTTTAAATAAAGCGTTTAGAGGTGAGACTCTTATAGGAACCATATATTGGTCAAAATTTGAGTATTGTACCTTTGAATTAACCAACAACAAATAAAGATATCACTCTTACATCAACTAATAGGTTTTTATTAAAATTTAGAGGATTATTATTTAAATATTTTATTTAAAATATAAACTAAAGCTGTTATCACTATACTAAATAGAAGTGCCCACCAAAAACTTACTACACTAAAACCAGGGACAATAACCGACACCAAGAGTATCAATAATGCATTTATAACAAAGGTAAAAATCCCAAGTGTCAAAATGTTTATTGGTAGAGTCAAAAAAAATAATATTGGCTTTATAATTACATTTATAACACCCAAAACTAAAGCTGTCATCAAAGCAGTCAAAAAACTACTAACCGAAACTCCTTGTAAAATATATGAAGTTCCTAATACTGCTAAAGTCAAAATTATCCAATTTATTAAAAGTTTCATAATATTTTTTCTTTAATAGTTATATTATTTCTATAAACTCAATATACCACAAACTTGTTGTTATAGCTATCTATCAGACTTTGATTATAAATTAATTTAGTCGCCAAATAACTTTAGAAGTATTTCTTCTGGACCAAGATCATATCCAGAAAGCAAACCCATGGATAGTAACAATAAGAATATTAAAATCAAAATAACTATTATAATTAATATTTTCATTTTTATATTTTTTATATTCATAATTTGATTATACCCCTTTCTAAAATAAACAAAAACTAGCCAAGTTTAGCTAATATTTCTGATGGGGCGGCTAGAGGGAATTGAACCCTCG
>Ga0075122_10000839_pt1 | contig 23177 bp, 21 predicted proteins | sample AntAceMetag02UKB_FD_69790 | JGI IMG/M metagenome (GOLD analysis project Ga0075122, IMG submission 69790) | Saline lake microbial communities from Ace Lake, Antarctica - Antarctic Ace Lake Metagenome 02UKB | ecosystem: Environmental > Aquatic > Non-marine Saline and Alkaline > Saline | place...
GAATAGAGTTTGTAATAAAGACCATTCCAGATATTATTCCGAAGGCAGATGAACTAGCCATTAAGGTTAGTGAAGCAAAATCGGAGATTGAGAAAATAAAACCATCAAGATATCCGGTTAAATTTGGAAAGTTGGCCGTTAGGGAAAACGTAAGCAAAGCAATCGATTTAATTAGTCAGGGTGCATCATTTATAGAAAAAGGAAAACCGCTTTTAGAAGCCGCACCGTATTTGCTTGGAGCTGAAGAAGAAAGAACTTATCTTATTCTTTTTCAAAATGACAAAGAACTTAGACCAACAGGTGGTTTCTTAACAGCCTATTCTATTGCTAAGGTTTCTAAGGGGAAATTTGAACCAGTTTCTTCAAGTGATATTTATAATCTGGACAAGCTATATCGTCCATCAATCCCTGCGCCAGATCCTATTATTGATTACATTCAGGGTCCATATGTACTATCACCCAACCTGCGATTGCGAGACATGAACTGGAGTCCAGACTATTACGAAAGCATGAAGCTATTTTCAGAAGAGATAAAAGAGGCGGGTATTGATGATATTGATGGAATCATTGCTGTTGATACAGAGGTGGTTGTAAATCTTTTGGACGCTATCGGCCAAATAGGAGTGTTTGGTTTTGGTAATTTTAGTACAGAAATAGTCGAAGAGTGTAATTGTCCGCAGGTTGTTTTTGAGCTAGAAAGTTTTGCCGATGTTGAAGGGCCGATTGTATGGAGCGAGAATGAACCAGGAAAGATAGTTTTTGCTCCAGAAAATTATGAAAACAGAAAGAAAATAATTGGCCCACTAATGAATTCAATTTTGGCAAATGCAATGGGTCAGCCTAAAGATAAATTGCCAGGACTTTTTGAAGCAGTCTTTAAATCCTTAATTGAAAAACATGTTCTCTTTTACATGTATGACCCTGTGGCTCAAGCTGGGGTTGAATCTTTTGGCATAGCTGGAAAAATGGATGCATATGAGGGTGATTACTTGCACATAAATGATGCTAACCTCGGTGGGAGAAAGTCAAATCTTTATGTTAAACAAGAAGTGAGTCAAATTGTTTCTATATCTAAAGACGGAAGTGTTGAAAAAGAAGTAACAATTACTTATAACAATCCAGAAGAGTATGATGGTTGGCTAAATTCTGTTTTGCCCAATTGGGTAAGAATATATGTTCCCAAAGGATCAGAGCTGATAGATATTAGTGGGTTAGAGGATATGACAAACCCTTATGAAGAATTCGATAAAACAGTATTTGCTGGATACTTTGAACTAAGACCTTTGGGTATATCAAAAGTTACCTTAAAATATAAACTTCCTTTTAAAGTTAATGATGAGTATAAGTTGTTTGTTCAAAAACAATCTGGTACAGACGCCCCACTTTATACGATAGAAGTTGGCAAGCAATTTGAAGAATTATTTCTTCGCACAGATGAAGAATTCAAGTTTAAGATTTAATTTTTTAAAACCTCTTTTGTATTTGCTCTAAGGCAACTAAAGTATTAGGATCTTTGATAAGCGCAATTGCTTCATTGATCGATTTCCAACCCGTTGTGTGAAATTCCTTATCTAGAAGTTCTTTTTCGGGCCTGAAAGCAAATTTATCAACAGGTACAAAATACCAATAATCATAATGAACTTTGCAAGGATTACCTTTGTTGTTCACCTCTGTAATTGTTCGGAGTGAAGGACCACCATTTCCTTCAACTTTTCCGATAAGGCCCCACTCTTCTAGCATTTCTCTTCTTAAGGCCCTTACAGGACTTTCGCCCTTGTCTGGGTGACCACCATTAAATAGCCACAGTCCTGATTTTTTGTGATATCCGATAAATACCTCTTTTGTGCGAAGATCAAAAGCTGCAAAATATACACAAAAATGATCCTGAGGATTTTCTTCTTTAGTTCTGTTTCCCAGTCTCATTCTGGCAAAAAACTTATTGGAGATTAATCTTTGGCTCTTTTCAAAAGAAGAATCCTTCAAGACATTTCTTTCTCGTTCAGGACTTTTTGACATATATGGGATTATAACTTAAGAAGCTAAAAGCGCAAATATGTTAAGTAATCGTAATTAAATTAATAGTGCTACAATATTTTGAATGATACCTAGAACTTACGCTTCAGAGGCAATTATCCTTGCTAGAAAAAATTACTCTGAAGCAGACAGAATAATAGTTGTTTATAGTAAGGCACATGGCAAGCTATCTTTTATTGCTAAAAGCGTTAGGAAAACAAAAAGTCGGAAGAGAGGGGCAATTGAAATTTTTAGTTATATTCGTTTTTCTGCTGCACGCACCAAAAGCTTAGATATATTAACGGAGGCAGAAATAATTTCTTCATTTCCTCAAATTAGAAAAAATTTAAAGAAAGTTGCCGTTGCGTATTATTTTGTTGAGGTGATAGGGAGATTAACAAGTGAAGGAGAAAAAAACGAAAAGTTATTCTCTCTTTTATTGAAATATATACACGATCTTCGTACTGAAGTTTTACTTAAAAAACTTAGAAAAAATTTCGTCGAAGAAGTGATTGTATTGCTCGGGTATTGGCCAAAAGATAAGCCGATAAAAAACATAGACTCATTACTAGAAGAAATAACGGAAAGAAATATCAACTCAGTGCGTGTTGGTAAAAAACTTCTTGCATGATTTGTAAAAGGTCAACTACTAGATAATGAGACAATGACTAGTTATAATTTGATAAAGATATGAAAAACAAAATGGAAAAAATTGTTGCCCTTGCAAAGAGGAGGGGTTTTATATATTCAGGAAGTGAGATTTATGGTGGTTTGGCTAACACATATGATTACGGACCTCTTGGTGCAGAACTGCTTCGAAATATAAAAAATCTTTGGTGGAAAAGATATGTATCACGCAGAGAAGAAATTGTTGGAATCCACACAAGTATCTTAATGAACCCCAAGGTATGGGAGTCGTCTGGTCATGTCGAATCTTTTGTGGACCCCTTAGTTGAATGTAAAGATTGCCACAAGCGTTTTCGCGAGGATCATTTAAAAGAGAAAAAATGTCCTGATTGTGGCGGTGAGTTAACAGAACCAAAACTCTTTCAGGGAATGTTTAAAACGCAAATAGGTGCGACTGAAGATACGGGTGCAGAGACATATCTTAGGCCAGAAACAGCACAGGGCATGTTTGTCAATTTCAAAAATGTACTTAATACTCAGCGACTAAACTTGCCTTTCGGTTTAGCTCAGATAGGAAAGGGATTTAGGAATGAAGTTACTTTAGGGAATTTCATATTCAGAACACTGGAGTTTGACATGATGGAGATAGAATACTTTGTTGAACCAAAAGACGGCGAAAAGTATTTTGAAGAATGGAAAAAAGAAATGTGGAGTTGGCTAGCAGACCTAGGTATTGATGAAAAGAGATTGCGTTGGCGAGAACACGAAAAGGACGAGCGTTCTCACTATTCAAATCGCACAGAAGACATCGAGTACGAGTTCCCCTTTGGTTGGGGTGAACTTTACGGTTTAGCATATCGCACAGACTATGATTTGAAAAACCATTCAGAAAAATCTGGGGAAGATTTGCGTTACCACCCCGATGAAGGAGAGCCATTCTTCCCGCATGTAGTAGAGCCAACTTTTGGAGCTAACAGGACGTTCTTGATGACACTTCTTGATGCATACAATGAGGAAGATGGTCGAGTTTACTTGAAGCTCAATCCCAAGATTGCCCCATACAAAGCGGCCATATTCCCACTTCTTGCTAACAAGCCAGAACTTGTTAAAAAAGCTAGGGAAATTTACGAAGACCTAATTAAGGAGTTCCCTGTTGCTTGGGACGAGAGAGGAAACATAGGGAAAAGATATTTTGCTCAAGACGAAATAGGTACTCCTTATTGTATTACGGTTGACTTTGATTCATTAAAAGACAATGCAGTAACAATTCGAGATAGAGATACTAAAAAACAAGAAAGAATTGCGATTGACAAGATAGTTAGCTTTCTGGAGAATAAAATAATAGGTAAATGAATAAGATAAAAAAGTTTCTTCCCCTAATTCTTCTTTTTCTCGGGATTGTAGTTGTTGTTGGTGCATACTTTTTTGTTTCGAGAAGTAAAAAAGATAAAGATGTTGTTGAAGACACAACATCTCTGGTGGAAGTTCAACTATCCGATCGACCAATTGCGTCGCTTATTCCATCCGATGACGGACATTGGCTTACTTTGTTAATTGAGAAGATAACAATTGATGCAGCTAGTCTTGATTATGAGTTGTTATATAAATTGCCAGATGGGCGAACACAAGGCGTTCCTGGTTCTATCACTCTTAAGGGAGAAGAAGAAATTGAGAGGGAGCTTTTATTGGGATCCGAATCATCAGGTAAATTCAGATATGACGAAGGAGTTGAAAAGGGAACACTAACCTTGCGCTTCAGAAATGATAAAGGCAAGCTTATTGCTAAGTTTTCCACAGAATTCACGCTATCGTCAGGAGTATCTGAGCTAGCATCGGTAGATGAAGCTTTCACTGTAAAGTTAAGCAAAAAATCCAGTGAATTCTTTATAGTCATGGAAACATTTGGTATACCAGGAGATATTTCAAGTGAGGCGCTTTCTGGTCCATACGGAGTTTTTTCGTCAGCTCCCACTTTGTTAGGCACAGGCGAAATAGATTTAGGCACGCTTTATCGATGGTCAGGCAAGGAATGGAATAAGGCTAGTAGCGAGACTTCGGGCATAGGTATCTTCATAGGCCTTTCAGAATAGCTTCTAACGCTATATTTGGTGTTTAATTGCAGTATCAGTCCATATTGACATGGCCGTGAAAATATACCAGAATGATATATAGTGGTGAAAAGTGGTGAATACTAAATAGAACTATCTTAAACATGATCTGCCCAGACCATAACAAAAGACTCAGATTACTATCCTACTCCGATTATGCTTATTGGCCAATATACGACGAATTTAAGCCCAAAAAGAAGAATAGCCGTTCCCAAAAAGATAAGAGAAAAGCTTGGGAAGAGAATGATCGTCGCAAAATGGTATGAAAACTGTTTGGTTCTAATTGGTGAATCGAACTGGAAAGCACTTTTAAACAAACTTACAGGCGAGCCAAAGGTGATTACAGCGCCCGTAAGAGACACTGACAGGTTTGTACTTGGGTCTGCATATGAGCTTGACCCAGATGATCAGGGGAGAGTTATTCTACCCTCCTCCTTAACAAAATATGCAAATTTGTCAAAGAATGTCGTTTTTGTTGGATTAGGAGATAGAGCTGAAATTTGGGATAAGGACGAATGGGAGAAAAGAGAATTGTATATAGCTCGCCACGCTGGCGAATTTATAGAAAAATTAGCAGAAAAAGATGAAAAATAGCCAATATCATGAGCCGGTCTTGGTCCATGAGGTAATTAGCTACTTGGGTTTAGATGCACCTTTAAAAAAACAAGCTTACTTTATAGACACAACACTCGGAACAGCTGGACATACATTAAAAATTCTGGAAGCCGGAGGAAACGTGTTGGGTATAGATGCTGATGAAGAATTGCTTGAAATTGCCAAAAAACGCTTGGAAACTGCTTGCCCTACTCTGAACGATTCAGTTCAGGGTTCCTTCAAGTTAGTAAATGGAAATTTCAGGGACATAGACACACTGGCAAAGAAAATGGACGTCAATGGTTTTGACGGTATTATTTTTGATCTTGGTGTTAGTAATCTTCACTTAAAATCTAAAACGCGAGGATTTTCATTTGAAAGTGGCTCTGCGCCGCTTGATATGAGAATTAACAGTAAAACGCAGGGTGTTACCGCTGCGGATTTGTTGAATAATTTGCGCGAGGATCAGCTACGTAGTCTATTTAGTTCAGTGATGATACCGCCCGTTGCTAGAAAACTAGCCAAAGTAACTGTTACTTATCGAAAAGAAAAACAAATTAAAGAAACGGCTGATTTTTTAGCGATCATAAGAAGGGCGAAAATCAGTGGAGGAAAACTTAATCCTGCCACATTGCCCTTTATGGCGATACGAATGGCAGTGAACAGTGAGCTTGAAAACCTGAAAATTGCACTCCCTAAAGCAATCAATTTGCTTAAAAAAGGAGGAAGACTGGTTGTTATCAGTTTTCATTCTGGAGAGGATGCGATAGTTAAAAACTTTTTCAAAGACAGGCAAAAAAGCGGACTGGTAAAAATATTAACTAAAAAACCAGTAATGCCAGAAAGAGAGGAAACTATCAAAAACCCTCGTGCTAGAAGCGCAAAACTAAGGTCTCTCGAAAAAATATAAACATGAATAAACAAAATAGAAAATTACAGACTAATCAAAAAAGTACACCCTTTAATGTACCCGTGGCTTTAATTTCCATATTGTCGATGTTTGTCGTTGCTACGGTCTTTTTTGCCATTGAAGCTTCAACATTGGGGGCACATTTGGCTAAACTTGAAAACGAAGAATTCTTATTGGCTAAAGAAAAACAGGAATATTCAAATCAGTTAATTAATTCATCTTCATTAAGTGGAATGGGAGAAAAGGCCGAAGAATTGGGTTTTGTGAAGCCCTCCAATGTTATATATATAAGCGAGAAAGAGGCATTTGCTAAACTTCCGTAACAGATATATATCATGCAAACGCGTATAAAGCTTGTTGCCGCATTTTTTCTAGTAATTTTTATTGCTCTAATTGGGCGGTTGTTTTTTTGGCAGGTTATACGCGGCAAGGATTTGTCGGCTCAAGCAAGAGATCAATACCAAACTGGGAAAAACATATCTGCGCCAAGAGGCAATATCTTAGCAAATGATTCGACATGGCTAGCAGCAAGGGGAGAGGCGTGGTTGGTGTACGCTTCTTTGCCAGACATTAAAGATGATTATAGAAAAATTGCCGATAAGCTCGCCCCATTTTTCGTTGAGGAAGATACAGAGAGGGCAGATTTATTAATAGAGGTAGAAAGAATATTTTCACTATTATCTAAGGAAGAGGTTGTGTGGATTCCGATAAAACACAAGGTAAGCACAGAAGTTAAACGAAATATTGAGGCATTAGGTATAGAAGGTATCGGTTTTGAAAAGCAAGAAACTAGAATGTATCCGGAGGCTTCAAGTGCAGCTCATCTACTTGGTTTTGTAGGAAAAGACACGCATGGTGAAGATATTGGTTATTTTGGACTAGAGGGATATTACAATGCTCCTCTTTCGGGAAAACCAGGATTCTTGGGTAGAGAAAGAGATGCGAGGGGTTTACCGATTGGCATAGGAGACACGACAGAGGTAACTGCAATCTCAGGTGTTGACTTGCTAACCCATATTGATAAAACAGTTCAATTATTGCTCGACGAAAAATTAGTAGAGGGAATTGAAAAATATGGAGCAGTTGGGGGAACGGCCGTTGTTATGAACCCTAAAGATGGAGCAATTTTGGCCATGTCTGCATATCCTTCGTATGATCCGGCGAGTTATTCAGAGTATGGAGACATATATTTTAAGAACCCAATTGTTTCAGACTCCTTTGAACCGGGATCGATATTCAAAGTATTGGTGATGGCTGCAGGACTTGACTCAGATGCGGTAGGGCCTGACACAAAATGTGAAATATGTGATGGTCCCCTAAAGGTAGACAAATACTTTATTAAAACTTGGAATAATGAATACAACGCCGATGCGACGATGTTAGATGTAATTGTTCATTCTGACAACGTTGGTATGTCTTATGTGGGGCAACAAGTTGGCGCAGACACTCTTTATGACTATCTTGATGCCTTTGGGATAGGTAGTGCAACTAATATTGATCTTCAGGGAGAGATAGAACCAAGATTGAGAGAAAAGGGGACTTGGAATATTGTTGATTTAGCGACAACGTCTTTTGGACAAGGAGTGGTTACAACTCCTATTCAAATGATCCGCGCTGTTAGTGCAATTGCAAACGATGGTGTTCTAGTGACACCACAAATTGTCGATAGAATAATGGGAGAAACCTGGGGAGAAGATATAAAACCAGAAATTGGCAATAGGGTGGTTTCTGTAAAATCAGCTAATGAGGTGACAGCAATGATGGTTGAAGCAGCTAAGAATGGAGAGTCAAAGTGGACACATCTACGAGGTTTTAATGTCGCTGGAAAAACGGGTACTGCACAAATTCCTATTGCTGGGCACTATGACGAAGAGAGAACAATTGCCAGCTTTGTTGGGTTTGCCCCAGCAGATGACCCTGACTTTGTTATGTTAATTACCTTGAGAGAGCCATCCAGTTCGCCATGGGCATCGGAGACGGCTGCTCCTCTTTGGTACACAATAGCAAAAGATTTGTTTATCTACTTTGGAATTCAGCCATCAAGATAAGGGGATTAGTTTGAGCGACCAATAAATGTTTTAAATGCAAGAGGCTGAATGTTTGGATGAAACGTACTTGTGATTAGAATTCTGGCCTCTCGATTTCGTTGATCTAAATCATGTAGTACGCTACTCACGGCATGGCAAAAAATATCATCTTCCAAAAGTACTTGTTGATCTTTCTCGGAAGCATCAGTAATCATATTACTTGCTATAGCTAAGGCTTTTCTTGCCGACCCGAGAAATAACGGCTGAAACTTTTTAGGAATTCCTTCAAATTTCATTTCGGCTGACATGATGGGTGAATTATACAAGCTAGTCTTAAAATTATCAAAATCTGGTAAAATACAGAGATGATTCCTTTTTTGAAGAATAAGCTTCATTTTTTGAAAGCAGTATTGGTTGTATTATATTTCCGATATCCAGCAAGAAAAGTAAAAGTAATTGGTGTAACTGGTACAGATGGGAAAACTACAACCTCAACTATGATTTATCACATTTTATTGGCAGCAGGTAAAAAGGTTGCCCTTGTAAGTACAGTTAATGCCTATGTTGGTAGTAGAAAAATTGATACGGGACTACATGTTACTTCTCCCAATTCATGGGTTCTTCAAAAATTAATAAGGGAAATTGCAAATGAAGGGTATGACTACTTAGTTTTAGAAGCAACGTCACATGGTCTAGATCAACATCGATTATTGGGAGCAAATGTTTCTCTTGCTGTTCTTACAAACATAACGCACGAACATTTGGATTATCACAAAACATACGCAAAATATGTAAAAGCGAAGTCAAAATTGTTTAGATATTCTGATACGGCGATTCTTAATAAAAAGGATGATTCATATAAATATATTAAAAAAATACTAAAACCACGAACAAGGACTCTTTTCTATAATGACAAGACGCTGAAAAAAGATATTAAGAGTTTGGTTGAAAAGAAATTCACAGAAAGTTACAACAGAGATAATGTGGCGGCTTCAATAATAGCAACTAGGGAATTAGGTATAAGTGATTCTGCAATTAAAAAAGGAATAAAAAATTTTCCTGGCATTCCAGGGCGTATGGAGGAGATAAAGAACAAAAAAGGAATTAAAGTGTTTATTGATTTTGCTCACACCCCCAATGCTTTAAAAAGAGTACTACTATCACTCAAGAAAACACAAAAGAAAGGATCAATGTTAGTATCAATATTTGGATGTGGGGGAGAAAGGGATGTATTAAAAAGGCCCATAATGGGTAAGATATCGGCCGAAATTGCAAATATTTCTATTTTTACCGCAGAGGATCCTCGTCATGAAGACGTTAATGCGATTATTAAATCAATGGTGAGAGGGGCGAAGAAAACTGGAGCTAAAGAAGTGAAGTCTGAGTCTGATTTTCAACCTTTTAATAAAAAGCATGTTTTTGTAAGGATTTCTGATAGGCGTAAGGCTATAGAATATGCTTTACAAAAAGTAGCCAAGAATGGAGACATTGTTGTTATTTGTGGAAAAGGACATGAAAAAAGTATGGCCTTTGGGGACAAAGAATTATCTTGGAGCGACCAAAAAGTAGCTAGTCAGTATTTGCAATAATAAAAAAATGGAAAAAGAAGACAACATTAAATTGAACAAAGAGATAGTTTACCTGAAAAAATTCATGTTAATAATTATAAATTCGCAGTATTGGATCAAATCAAGGCGGCAGACTATACATTAAAAGTAATAAAAGAAATAGACAAATATCTTAATTATTCAACAGGCGGCTCTTCGCGAAGAATGCTTTTTGCTAAGAATAGAAATATTTTTTCTTTGTGGCAAGATAAAGTTGCTAAAGTGTTTGTACCAGAAGAAATTATAGCTACAGTTAAAAAAGAAACGAAGCACTCTGTCTTTTCAGGATAATACTTTCAGTCTTCGAAATCCTCGGTTGTTCTTTTTCGCATTAATGTAATCTTCTAACATCCAGTTTCTTCCTTGGTGATTTTCATCCCATTTCTCTTTTTCTAGTGATTTGTTTGGGTCCGTGATTAATATTGAGCCTTTTTTAACACCATTCTTTTCCAAATAATCACTAGTACTATGATAATAAGTGATCTTTTTAATTTTCGTCTTAGATTTTTCAACATTGGTTACTATTGCCAGATGATTTTGCCCAAGTCTTAATAGGTCGCCAGGGAGGATGTCATTTATGTTCTCTACTTTTATGCAATTAGTTAGGTTTGTAAGCGTATCTGCTGAAAGATTCGTATGAGGCCTTAATATATGTCGAAGAAGGCTCAAAGGACTAGATTTTTTTGGCTTAAGATTTTTAGTTAGAGTTCCAACATGCTTTTCATTTAATAATGACTGAATGATTCTTGTTACAAAACCAGAACAGTCTATTCCTAGACCAGCATTCGCCATATAAAGCCTTATACTTGCTGGTTCATATATATTTAAGTCTTTGCCGTTTTTGCGAAAAAGATGCTCGATTTCATGTTCTATTTCATTTGGAAGTCCTTTTCCCAAATAAACCGCTTTGTTTTTATGACCCTTTATGTTTTGATAATAAGGACAAGCTACTTTGTGTGGACCAATTTTAAGATTGGCATATCGCTGTACCAAATTATAGGTTTTCGGTGGCAAAGAGAGCTTCATTTTTGATATTATAGCATTTGACCTAGTTTTATTTACGATAATTAACAAATATGACAGAAATTAATTCAATAGTTCAATGGTGGGTAACTCCCAAGCTTCCCAGGCAGCACATTTATATTATTCCAGAAAAAAGTCCAAGGAGTTTGCGTAAAATTATTAAAGCCTATTCACGAAGATGGTTCTTTCATCCAATTAAAAGGAGGATTGCAAGATATTACTTGTTGTTTTTGCAAAAAGCTTTTGGATTAACTGTAATAGGAATAACTGGAAGTGCTGGCAAAACTACAACGAAAGATATGATAGCTTCTGTTCTGAGTCAGGTAGGAGAGACAAGATCTTCGTATAAAAATATTGATCCTGTTTATAGCATTCCTACAGCAATTCTCAAATGTCGCCCAAAGACAAGATACCTCATCTTAGAAATGGGAATAGAATTTCTTAGTGAAATGGATTTTTACCTTTGGCTAGCGCAGCCTAGTATAGGAGTAGTGACCCCCATTTATTGGACGCATACGGAATTTCTCGGCAGCTTGAAGGATGTTATTAAAGAAAAAGGCAAACTTGTTGAATCTTTGTCAAAAAAGGGGTTTGCAATTTTAAACACAGACAATCCTCAAGTTAGGAAATTGAAGAGATCAACGAAAGCTAAAATTAAATGGTACGGTCTAAATCACGGGGCAGAGATAAAAGGAAAAGATGTTGGTTTTACAAAAGACTTCAAAACAAAGTTTACTTTAGAAATTGAAGACGAAAAGCAGGATATATATCTTTCCCTTTTAGGACAGCATTTTGTTTCACTGGCTCTTGCGGCCGCGACCGTGGGATATATTAATGGCATAGATATTAAACTAATTAAGAAAGGATTGGAAAAAGTAAGACCACTGCCTCATCGGATGAACCTCTTGAGATTAAAAAAGGGAACAATATTAATCGATGATTCGTATAATGCAAATCCGATTGCAGCAATAGAGGCAATACGCTTAGTGTCGAATATTGGTAAAAAGAGGAGGAAGATATTGGTTTTTGGTGAGATGAAAGAACTGGGTCGTTATGAGGAAAGGGGGCACAGAAAAGTTGGTAAATTTGCAGCAGAAAAAGGTATTGATTATATTATTACTTTAGGTTCAGCGACGCGCTTTACAATTGACGAGGTTATAAGGAGAGGAATAAAGAAAAACAACACATTCATCGCAAAAGACAAAAAGGAACTTTTAATAAAAGTAAGGTCAATAATTCGGACAAAGGACATAATATTAGTTAAGGGTTCGAGATCGCTTGCTATGGAAGAAGTGGTTGAGGAATTAATAAAGAAATGAAAAAGTTGGAAAAAATTACAGTCGCCGTATTAATGGGTGGGAAAACGCCAGAGCATGAAATTTCGTTAACTACAGGAAAAGAAGTCGTCAGACACCTCAATAAGTCAAAGTATAAAGTTTTGCCGGTGGTAATTTCTCGAAATGGTAAGAAGTGGCAACAAATTACTACAAAAAGACTTCTTGCATTACCGGACCCCTTAATATTGAGAGGTACCAAAAAAGAACTAGTGACAACTTCTAGGGGAGAGATTCAAAGCATAAATCAAATGACTGAAAAACCAGATGTAGTTTTTATTGCCATGCATGGGCCTTATGGTGAGGATGGTACAGTTCAGGGCATGCTTGAACTGGCTAGTATTGCTTATACTGGGCCAGGTGTTTTGGCTAGTGCTTTAGCGATGGATAAAGTTATGTTTAGGAAGGTTATGTTGGGTGAAAAGATTCCAATTCCTAAATATGTGGCAGTAGAGAAAGGAGAGCTTAAGTCAAAAGTTTTTAGAGTACTTGGAAGTCCTCCATTTTTTGTAAAACCTCATAACCAAGGATCGTCTGTGGGAAGTTCTATAGTAAAAACAAAAAAGGATTTGAGTAAAGCTCTTAATTTGGCCTATCAATACAGCGACATAGCCCTAGTGGACGAGTATATAGAAGGGAAAGAAATAACCTGTGGTGTTTTAGGCAATAAGCATCCTAGCCCTCTACCTTTAATAGAGATTATTCCAAAGAAGGGAGAGTTCTTTGACTATGATTCTAAATACACAGAAAGTGGCGCAGAAGAGATTGTTCCTGCGAGAATTTCAAAAAAAATGGAAAGAAAAATTCAACAAATGGCAGTTGATGTCTATAGTGCAATAGGGTGTAGGGGCTTTTCTCGAGTTGATTTTATTATAAGAAATAATGGCCAACCTGTGGTTTTAGAAGTGAATACTATACCCGGTTTGACCCCAATGTCGCTTTTACCCAAGGCGGCGTTGGTGAATGGTCTTTCGTACCCAAAGCTTGTTGACAAAATTATCGAATACGCAACTGAGTGAACATTTTAGTTTTCACGACTTGTTCTAGTTGAGCCTGTGTTTTATAATCAGGAAGGGTTTGTCCCTTATTATGAGTACATCAAGTATTTTGCCCTTAGCTTTAGGACTTATAATCTTCTCTTTTCTTATCACCAGCGTTTTGGTTGTTCCTTTTATTAATCTTCTTTATAAGCTTAAACTAACTAGGAGAAAGCAAGCGCTTGGGAATGGAAAAAAATCTCTTTTTGATCGACTTCATGATGGAAAAGCGGGTACGCCGGTCGGAGGAGGAATATTAATAATTGCCGTAGTCACGGCTCTTTTTGCAATTTTGCTCCCCTTGATAACCTACATGGGCGTTTATATACAAAGCTCCTTTTGTTTGGGTGATGAACTGTTTGTCGTCTTTTTTACTTTTCTCTCCTTTGGTCTACTTGGTTTAACAGACGATGTTGTAAAAATGTTTGGAAAGCCTAAAAAGGGAAGACTAGGTATGTGGTTTGGCTTAACTCGCAAACAAAAGTTTATAGCCCAGTGGCTGTTAGCTATTTTTGTTGGGTATTATCTTTATAATAATCTAGGTATTCATATTCTCCATATTCCTATTTTTAATAAAACACTCGATCTTGGTTTCTGGTATGTTCCGTTTGCGGCTACATTAATTGTTACTTTTACTAATGCATACAATATTACAGATGGCCTTGACGGTTTGGCCAGTGGATTACTAATGATATTTCTTATAGCCTTTGGGGCAATTGCTGCGACAAGCTTAGATGTTCCTCTGTCTTTGTTTATCACCATGTGGCTAGGATCATTAATGGCTTTTCTGTACTTCAATGTATGGCCGGCAAGAATTTTTCTTGGAGATTCTGGGGCACTATCTTTCGGAGCGATGATCGCCCTAATCGGTCTTATAACAGGTAGCATTTTCCCTCTCTTAGTAATTGGGGCAATATTTTTAATTGAAGTTTCATCTTCTGCTATTCAAATATTGGGTTGGAAATTTCTCAAAAAGCCCATATTCCCTCTTGCTCCAATTCATCACACTTTTCTAGCGCAAGGGTGGGAGGAGCCCAAAATAGTAATGAGGGCATGGCTTGCTGGAATAATGCTTGCTATTTTTGGTTTATGGTTGGCAACGATATAAATACTTCTTCTCGTGCAAAAACTGAAACTAAAAAAACAAACTAAGACAGCGGATAAGAATCTTTTTATTCTCACTATTGTACTAACAATATTGGGATTAATAGTTGTTGCAGATGCTTCATCACCAGCAGCTTTAAGTAATTTTTCTGACAGGTTTTATTACGTTAAGCAGCAGTCCGTTTGGGCACTAATCGGGTTAGGTGCCTTATTAATAACAGCAAAAATTAAATATTCTTTTTGGGAAAAGATAGCAACACCACTGTTTTTTAGTAGCATTTTGCTTTTGATTTTAGTACTTATACCGGGGATCGGAGTTAAGGTTATGGGGGCAAGGAGATGGATCGTTGTAGGTTCAAATTCTTTTCAACCGTCAGAATTTGTAAAGCTGGCTTTAGCGATCTATATTGCTAAAATTGCGGCATGCGAAAAAGGATCGTTATCATATTTCCTGCCAATAGTTATTGTGGCAGGGTTAATCATGTTACAACCCGACTTAGGAACCACGCTGGTAATTGCCTCAATAGGAATGACTCAAATTTTTATAGCCGGTGTTGATCTGTTTCACTTTGCAGGAGCATTGGTTGTCGGAGCCCTTTCAAGCTTTTTGCTAATTATTACGTCAAGTTATCGACGAGATAGATTGATGACTTTTTTGCAACAATCTAAAGATCCATTAGGAAAGTCATATCATATTAGACAGATATTATTGGGATTAGGTTCAGGGGGAATATTTGGAGTAGGTTTGGGTCAATCAAGACAAAAATTCCTTTTCTTGCCAGAAGCAGCCACGGACTCAATTTTTGCAGTAATAGCTGAAGAGATAGGTTTTGTCGGCAGCATTGTTTTAATAGTTTTGTTTTTGGTATTTATATTCCGAGGCTTAAAAATTGCCACAAGTGCTCCGGATAGGTTTTCAAAAGTATTGGCTTCAGGGATAGTTGTTTGGATTGGTGCACAGGTATTTTTGAATATTGGTTCGATGGTGGCAATAGTGCCTCTTACAGGCGTACCTCTACCTTTTTTTAGTCATGGAGGCACAGCTTTAACAATGACACTGCTCGCAACTGGTATACTTTTAAATATCTCAAAACATGAGAGTAAACAAAAAACAAGAAAACGGAAAAAATAAGATTGTGCTAACAGGAGGCCACGCGGCGACTACAGCCCTTGCTACAGTAGAAGAGCTCATTAGGCGGGGTAGTTGGGATATTTATTGGATTGGCGGGGGAACAGCCATTGAGGGCAAAAGAATTCCAACGATGGAGTCTGAAATATTTCCAAAAATAGGCATTAAGTCACACAAAATAATATCAGGAAGAATACAAAGAAAATTAACCATTTGGACAATCCCACTACTATTTAAAATACCGCTAGGGTTTTTTCATGCCATTCTTCTTCTTTTAAAAATAAAACCAAAGATAATATTGTCGTTTGGTGGAGCTGCTTCATATCCAGTAGTTGTAGTTGGGCGTTTTCTGGGTATACCTGTTGTCATTCACGAGCAAACATCGGCTGCTGGGCGAGCAAATAAATCATCGGCTAAGTTTGCGAAGGTTGTTGCATTGGCCAGATCGAGTAGTAAGAAGCATTTTCCAGCGAAAAAGTGTCGAGTTGTTGGCAATCCTTTGCTTACTCAAATTGCAGAGATACAACCAAAAGAAAAAATAGGAAACCCACCAATTATATTCATTACAGGAGGCTCTCGTGGTTCTCAAACAATAAACACTTTCGTTCTAAAAACTATTAAAAAACTACTCGCTGACTATCTCGTAATTCACCAAACAGGACATTTAGATTATAAAAAGATCAAAAAATTAAAAGAAACACTCCCGGAAAATTTGAAAAACAGATATGAAATATATTCTGTTCTCGACCCTATGGATATAGACGGCGTCTATAAGCGAGCAGACATTGTTGTCGCTCGTGCTGGCGCAAACACTGTTTTTGAAATAGTGGCCACTAAAAGACCAGCTGTTCTTATTCCTATACCATGGTCTTATGAAGACGAACAAACAAAAAATGCACAATACGCTGAAAAATTAGGATTAGTAAAAATACTAAATCAAGTAACCTTAACTGGGGATGTCTTATACCAAGCAATAAAGGAAATTGAAGGAAGTTGGGCAGATATTGTAAAGAGTGTACGAGGAAAGAAGAGTCCGGACATAGACGCATCAAGGAAATTAGTAAACTTATTGGAAGGATTTGTTTAAGTGAAGTTTCTGAAAATATTTTTGGGATTATCCACTATTGGTTTAATTATTGCCGCCCTTATTCTTGCTCCAAAGAAAATAATAATTAGCGAAATTGATTGTCAGAGTCAGTTTGGTCCATGCAATGCAAGCATCCAAAGCATTATTGATAGGGTCAGTAATCAAGAAAAGAGTTACTATCAGACAAAGCAAGACATTCAGGGTGTACTCTCAAACAACATATTAATAAGAGACTACACATATCATTTTCAGTTCCCTTCCACACTCGAAGTAAATATTTTAGAAAGAAAGCCGAAATATGCAATTAAGAACGGTGGGATCGAAGCATATGCTCTAATTGATGAAGAAGGTTATGTTATATATTTTCAGGACTTAACAGGATTGCCTTTTTTGGTTACTAATGAGACTCCACCAAACGCAGGTGAAAAAATCTCAGAAAAAACACATTTTGCCCTAGAGGTTCTCTACGGCGCCTTTTCTTCATACCAAGCCAGAGAAGGAAAAATAGAAGAAGAAAGTTTGGTCATTGAATTAAGTCAGGGTCCTAAGGTAATATTTCCGCTAGAAGGGGATAAGGAGGTTCTTTTAGGGTCTTTAAGGCTTGTACTATCAAAATTGAATAGCGACAGTCAAGATTCTCAAATTGAAAATGTGTCTGGGGCGCGTATAATCGACTTACGGTTTAAAAATCCTGTCATCAAGTGAGCTCTTTTTATAATATGGCTAAAACAAGAATAGTAGCAGGGATAGAATTAGGGTCGTCTAAGGTAGTAACGCTTATTGCTCAGGTCCAAGTGGACCCAGTCAGCTTCACAACCTCGATTAATATAGTTGGCGTGGCTTCAGTTGAGTCAAAAGGTGTTAAGAAAGGTCAAATAGTTGATATTGAAGAAGCGGTAGAGGCAACCATTGCTTCAGTTGAAGCAGCTGAAAGAATGGCTGGTTACAACTTAGACAGCGCCTATATTGCTTTGGGTGGTGCTCATGTTTCTTCTCAAAACTCACATGGAGTCGTTGCTGTTTCAGATCCTAGCGGAGAAGTGTCTCCAGACGATGTAGAGAGGGCGATAGAGGCAGCTTCTGCAATTTCATTATCTTCGTCTAGAGAGTTGATTCATGTACTTCCTCGGGAATTTGCTGTCGATGGAGAATCAGGAGTTAAGGATCCGGCAGGAATGAGTGGCGTAAGGCTAGAGGTTGATACTCACATTATTACTGCCTCATCAGCGGCGATTAAAAATCTTAAGAAGGCGGTAAACGAGGTAGGAGTTAACATAGATGGTTTAGTTTTTTCCGGCCTAGCTGCATCGGAGTCAGTTTTGACAAAAACAGAAAAAGAATTAGGTTGTGTTCTCGTTGATATTGGGGGAGGAACCACTTCTGTGGCTGCCTATATTGATGGAGCGTTATCATATTCTGGAGTAATTCCGATTGGAGCAAGAAATGTTACCAACGACTTGGCGATTGGCTTAAGAGTTTCCTTGGAATCAGCAGAAAAAATCAAAGTGGCGCTTTCAGATGATGCGAAGAAAAAGAACAAGGTAAAAGTAACCGGAGAAAGTGATCAACTGGAACTAAAGTCACTAGGTGTTGATGAAATTAAGAAGGTATCAAAGAAAACTCTAGTGGAGGGAATAATAAGACCAAGATTAAATGAGATATTTACTATGATTAGAATAGAACTTGAAAGAGCCACTTTAATTAATAAAATACCAGCGGGCGCCATTATAACTGGTGGGGGAGCGGAGACAGTAGGGGTCACGGATTCTGCTAAACGAATGATGTCTCTACCTGTAAGAATTGGTGTTCCCAAAGGAGTTGGAGGATTAATCGATGATGTTATAAATCCAGCCTTTGCTGTACCAATTGGATTAATTTTATTTGGCACCAAACAGCAGCCTAATGAACGCTTGACAAGTTTGGCGAAAAGAATCAAACTACCGTCGGGTGGTTTCGTAGGAAAATTAGTTGATTCAATACGAGATCTTTTGCCCTAAAAGACATACAACTTGTAAATTTTCTCTGCCCCTAGTAAAATCACGCATACAAATGGCTTTAGTAAAACCTGATTCAGCAAGAATAGCAAAAATAAAAGTAATTGGTGTTGGTGGTGGTGGAGGAAACGCCGTTTCTTCAATGATAGAATCCGACATCATAAATGGTGTTGAGTTTATTTCGATAAATACAGACGCTCAAGTTCTTTTGGCCAGCAAAGCTCCAACAAAGCTCCAAATCGGTGAAAAACTTACCAAGGGATTAGGGGTTGGCGGTAATCCAGAAATTGGATGCCAGGCTGCAGAAGAGTCTCTCGAAAAAATTAAGGAATTACTAGTTGATTCTGATATGGTCTTTTTAACAGCAGGAATGGGTGGTGGAACAGGAACAGGTGCTTCTTCGGTTATTGCCAAACTAGCTAAAGAAACAGGTGCTCTAACAGTAGGCGTGGTTACAAAGCCATTTGCATTTGAGGGTACAAAAAGGATGGTTGTTGCTGAAGATGGAATCGAAAAATTCAGAGAAGAAGTAGACACTCTAATTGTTATCCCAAATCAAAGACTAATGGATGTCATTGATAAGAAAATGACTTTGGTTGAAGCTTTTAAAGTTGCTGATTCAGTTTTGGGACAAGCCGTAGGCGGAATTGCAGATATTATTACAACGGCTGGACTAATCAACGTTGATTTCGCCGACGTAAAGACAATTATGAAGGATGCTGGAACCGCCCTTCTCGGAATTGGTACTGGAGTTGGTGAAAATAGAGCTCAAATGGCCGCTAGGGCAGCAATATCCTCCCCATTATTAGATCTTTCAATAGATGGTGCCAGAGGTGTGTTATTTAACATTGCTGGTGGATCTGACTTAACAATGTTCGAGGTAGATGAAGCTGCGAGAGTAATATCGGCCGCAGCTGACCCTGATGCAAACATCATATTTGGAGCGGTTATAAAGGAAGATTTGAGTGATCAGGTCAAAATTACGGTTATTGCTACAGGTTTTGATGAAGCAAGAGCTAGGTTGGCAAAAATGGCTCAACCATCAGAGCACTTAGTTCCAGAAGGAATAGTAAGTGAAGAACAGTCTACTAGTAGTGACGAAGATACAGAAAGTAAAGTTGAGGAGATTCGTGAGCCAATGGTTGACGAGAATTTACCTGCAAAAGATCAGGAAGAAGATGTTTTTGGAGAGAAATTTGAAATCCCCGCCTTTCTTCGCAAAGTTCATTAGTGTAAAATAACCTCAATATGGCTAGAAACAGGCCTTTTTTTGATGAAGTAGATATTCGAGCAGATTTTCCCAAAATGGAGCAAAAACTGCTAGATGAATGGTATGAAAAAGAGATTGTAAAGAAGTATCTTCAAAAGAATAAGGATTCAAAAAAACGATTCTCCTTTTTGGATGGCCCAATTACTGCCAATAATCCTATGGGTGTACACCATGCATGGGGAAGAACATATAAAGACATATGGCAAAGGTATAAAAACATGCAAGGTTTCAAGCAGCGTTTTCAGAACGGTTTTGATTGCCAGGGATTGTGGGTAGAAGTTGAAGTAGAAAAAGAATTAGGTTTAAGAAGTAAAAAAGATATAGAAAATTTAGTTCCAGGAGATAAAAAAGCTAGCTTGGCAAAATTTGTAGAACTCTGCAAAGAGCGTGCTCACAAATACGCAGACATTCAAACAGAACAGTCTAAAAGGCTTGGATATATTGTTGACTGGGACAATTCCTACTACACACTTTCGGACAATAACAACTATATGATTTGGCACTTTCTTAAAAAGTGCTATGAAAAAGGACTAATTTATAAGGGAAGAGACTCTGTTCCATGGTGTCCCCGTTGCGGAACGGCTATTTCTCAACACGAAATGTTAACTGAAGATTACAGGGAGCTTGTTCATGATGCTCTGTATGTTGCTTTCCCTATAGATGAATCCAAAGATGAACATCTCCTTATTTGGACAACGACACCGTGGACATTGCCAGCAAACGTAGCAGTAGCTGTTGATCCGAAGCTGACTTATGTATTGGCAAAGGCGCAAGATTCTGAGAAAAAATATTATGTTTTGGAAAAAGCAGCCAAAAAGTTAGATTTGAAAATTGTTAAAAAAGTAAAAGGAGAAAAACTAATTGGCCTAAATTACAAATCAGCATTTGACAGTTTAACTAGAGTGAAAGAAGCCTTCTCGGGAGAAAAACACCGTGTGGTGGCCACTGCTGATCGCATATTAACTGTTAACGAAGATGAAGGAACAGGATTAGTGCATATTGCCACAGGAGCAGGAACTGAGGATTTTGCCTTGGGGAAAAAAGAAGAGCTGCCGGTAATAGCCGTAATCGATGAAGAAGCCAATTATCTTGATGGTTTGGGTGAATTTACTGGCAAAAACGCCAAAAAACATCCGGAACTGATCATAGAGTATCTAGAAAAAGAAAACTTCCTATTTAAAAAAGAAAAATATAAACACAGATACCCGGCATGCTGGCGCTGCAAGACAGAGTTAGTGTGGAGGGTAGTTGATGAGTGGTATATAAAAATAGACCCCCTAAGAGAGAACATGAAGAAAGCTGCCAAAAAAATTAACTGGATTCCTTCATTTGGATTAAAAAGAGAACTTGATTGGCTTAACAACATGCATGACTGGCTAATATCTAAAAAGCGCTATTGGGGATTGGCAATTCCGATCTGGGAGTGTGATAGTTGTGGTCACTTTGAAGTGATTGGCAGTAAAGAAGAACTTAAGAAAAAGGCAACGGAGGGATGGGATGATTTTGAAGGAAATACTCCTCATAGGCCATGGATCGATGACGTAAAAATTAAATGCGAAAAATGCGGAAAAACAGCTTCTCGTATTCCTGATGTAGGTAATCCATGGCTTGATGCGGGAATAGTTTCTTTTTCTACGATAAGTGAAGATAACAAAGATAATCCTTTATATTTGGAAGACAAGAAGGAGTGGAAAAAGTGGTTTCCGGCTGATTTTATTACAGAAAGTTTTCCTGGCCAGTTTAAAAATTGGTTTTATTCTTTGATTGCCATGAGCTCAGTGCTTGAGGATTCAGAGCCAACCAAGTCCATACTTGGATTTGCCACTCTTTTAGATGAAAAGGGTAACCCAATGCATAAAAGTTCAGGAAACATGATCGAATTTAATGAAGGGGCTGATGAAATTGGTGTTGACGTAATGCGTTGGTTGTACGCAAGACAAAATCCTTCCGAGAATCTGTTTTTTGGTCGGAAGATTGCCAATGAGACCAGAAGAAGATTTCACCTAAAAGTTTGGAATGTATACAATTTTTTTGTTACATACGCGAATATAGACAAATGGGAGCCGGATAGTTCAAGTAACAGTAAAGAAAAAAATATTTTGGATAAATGGATATTGTCTAGATTAAGTGTTTTAGTGAGCAAGGTAACGGAATATCTAGATGAGTACAATGTTTATCGAGCAAGCGAATTGATAGAGGAGTTTGTTGACGATTTTTCTAATTGGTACATCAGAAGGTCAAGAGATAGGGTGGGTCCTACAGCTAAAGACGAGGCAGACAAAAATGCATTTTATGAAACAACTTATTTTGCACTAGAGTCATTAGCGAAATTAATAGCGCCAATAACTCCGTATTTGGCTGACTTTATGTACGTAAACCTAACAAAGAAAGAATCAGTGCATCTAGAGAATTGGCCTGAAATACGGGAAAAAGCAGATATGGAGCTAATTAGCAATATGATTGTCGCAAGGGAGCTTGCTGAAAAAGCACACTCAGAAAGAAAGAAAGCAGAAATTCCAGTAAAACAGCCACTCAATTCATTGTCGACCACGACACCAAAACTTCCTTCTGAGCTAGAGGATTTAGTAAAAGATGAAGTAAACATTAAAAACATTGAGTGGTTAGACAATAAGGAAAAGGGCGTAGAGATTAAGTTGGACACAGAAATAACAAAAGAGCTAGAAGAAGAAGCAAAAGCAAGGGAACTAATACGAAAAATTCAAGGCGTAAGAAAAAAGATGAACATGAGTTTGACGCAAGAGATTAAAGTTTTCAACCCTTGGGTCCCTGAGAAAAATGAGTTGTTAGAAAAGATAAAAAACAAAACACTGGCGTTAATTTTAAGTGAAGGTGAGTTTAGTGTTACAAAATCTTCTTAAATATTGATGCAGGACATATCAAAAAAGGTAAGTAAGGACTACATTCTTTTTATAAGCATTGGTTTACTTTTTTTTCTGAGCATAGTTGTTTTGAGGTCGATTGCGCCTTCTCTTTTTCCTCAATATTATCTTTACTTCTTTTTATCTATCTTTGTTTTCATTGTGTTCTTGGCGATTGATTTCGAAATAATTTCTCTTTTTTCAAAACATATATATTGGGCAAGTATTATTTTGTTGATCTTGCCACTATTAATAGGGCAAGTAACGAGAGGAGCAGTGAGATGGATACCACTTGGACCCTTAAGTATCCAGCCTGCCGAAATAGTAAGACCTTTTTTGTTAGTCTTTTTTGCCAACTACCTAACTGAGAAAACATTAGATTTAAAAAGACTTGGCAACGCATTGCTTTTATTTGCCTTACCGTTATTTTTAAT
>Ga0075122_10000840_pt1 | contig 23161 bp, 20 predicted proteins | sample AntAceMetag02UKB_FD_69790 | JGI IMG/M metagenome (GOLD analysis project Ga0075122, IMG submission 69790) | Saline lake microbial communities from Ace Lake, Antarctica - Antarctic Ace Lake Metagenome 02UKB | ecosystem: Environmental > Aquatic > Non-marine Saline and Alkaline > Saline | place...
TTGCATCCGAACCAGGCCCGAAATAGTTACACCCGTTATCCAATTCCAGGGCAGGGTTTCCGTTTCTGTCGTAGATGGTAATTGCGTGATTGATTTCGCTGAGTGCCTTCTCCACGATTTTTTTGGGTATTGTGATCCTGTTACCGTCTTTCTTTGCTCCGTTTGCTAGTAAAAGAGATTCCGCTTCTTCATTATCCAGAATAATACCGGTTTGTTCCAAAACTTCCAAAGTCGCATTGTGGACCTGCTCTGCCTGGGAATTTGACAGGAAAAAGGGTCTGGTCATTCTGATTTCCTTTCAATAATTATAATTTTGACTGAATGATTTGAAGTTGTATTTTCGGAATCAATTTGTCATTCTTTGTTTCCCCAATTTGACCATAAGCATTATTTTTAGAGAGAAAAATGTTTGGTATGACTTACATGCGTCCATTTATATATCGGGTTACGATTTATTCCGTTGAAACTCCTGCTTATCAGGCAGATTAGGATTGTCCCAATTACATTTGGAATCATCTGACATTGTGCCACTTTTTGAAATCAGTTTTTTTAAATTGTCTGAATTGCAATGAGGGCAATAGATTTTCTCTTGAACCTTCGCTAGCTTTTCAAATCTCCTACTACAATCTCCACACTCAAATTCATAAATTGGCATAGATTATTCTTTTTGGTATTCGTGTGTTTCAAAACTGTTTTTTCAAGGAAGACCTAAGAATCTTGATTCTCATTCAATAAATGTAATATGACATATTATGTCCCTGTTAAGCGATGATGGGAACACTATAATATCACAATATATTCCAACAGGACCACCTCAAAGCTAATAGAAATTTAACTGTTGGAGGACCAATAAAGAAAAACGGAAGCAAATATGAGTGGAAATAGGACATGGTTTCATTGTTCAAGTCTTTTAATAAATCCGAAAAATTTGGGATACTAATTTGGATTCTGTGATGAATTCGGGAATCGAACCCAAATCCCACCAAAATTATCTTCTAGATATTTCTTGCATTTCATTAAGAAATATGAGATTATAAGGGTGTTAATACAATAACTTAGTTAATAACACTCTAAATCACACTTTTTCGCTTCAAAAACGGATCTGACTTTTTTAGGCATGTATAAATATATGTTATTAAAGGCATTATTCCATTGCGGTAGCGGTTCCCACCACCTCCACCACATATCAGTCAATTAACTCCACAGAGGTTCAAATCCTCTCCCTCCAATACCTGGAAATGACCTGTATCTGCGAGAAACTCATCAATTACGCCATTACGACGCCGGTAATTCCATACGGATTTGACTGATCCGGCTTCGCATAATAATGTGGCTGAAGGGATGGACTTGCGGGGAAAGTTCAAACAGTTTGAAGCGCTCATGGTAAATGGAAACAGAAAATCGTTGTTGATGCCATGTGTAAAAACAAGGCATGGGTGCATGACAGATACTTATCGCCAAGGTGTCTATTTTATCTATACCGAATTGTGAAAAACTGGGAATGTGATGCAGGAGAGTACGTAACTCGTGGGACATATTGGCTAAAAACCCCGATTTGGCCTGGTTGGCAGATTCAGCCTCCTCTTTGGCTTTTTTTAAATCAAAGGTTCGTTCTTCAACACGTTGTTCCTGTTTGTCATGTGAGTATTGAAGCGCTTCTTTGACGAATTTCAATTCCAGATGGTTTCGTACACGTATTATCAGTTCCTGTGGGTTAAACGGTTTGGTCAGGTAATCCACAGCTCCCTTTTCAAAACCTTTGACAATATCTTTTATTTCCGAACGCGCTGTCAGGAATATCACTGGTATCTCTTTTGATGCATCTGATGCTTTCAGCCTTTGACAGGTTTCATACCCATCCTTTTCTGGCATCTGAATAAGTCTGGCTGAATGGTACTGATGGACTCTAAAACCTGTTTACCGCTCAGGGCAACGACAATCTGGTAGTTTTCCTTTGCCAGTAGTGAATCGGCAACCTTAATATTTTCAGGATTATCATCAATAATAAGTCTTGGATAAAAACTTCACAACAGTTAGTAACTTACCAATTCCAGATCGGTCTTGGTAAAATCGCCCCCTTTGAATAGCAAAGGTTCGTTTGTCAATTTACTTAAGGCATATGAGCAGCAGTCACCGATATTCAAAGACGCGGGATGCCTCCCTTTTCCATATTTCCTCCAACAAATCCGGGCTAATTCTGATTGCTCGGTTGTGAAATTTACGACTTCAATTTCACAACGATGAATAAGTAAATCCAGTTCTCTACCAGCAATTTCACCTTTTTTTGCTTCTATCACAATCCCAGCCTCCAACAAAGAGAAGCTGCTCATTACTCTTTGGGGATCGTTTGCTATTGCTGAGGCTATTCGCGGGGCTTCCGGTTCTCCGAATAAAATTGCTATCAATGCTGAAGTGTCAATTACCATCAACAGGCTCCATTCTGATCATATCCCAGAATCTCATCCGGTGTCCGGGGGTCGATATCTCGAAGAGCTTTACATCGATCGGAAATCCGCAAGATTTCCTGCTTTAAATCAATTGTCGTTTTCCGACCTTTTATCCGATTCAATCGCTCTTCCAAGGAATGCGTGATCGTCTGAGTCAGATTTTCGCCGGTCAAGAGAGCGACTTCTCGTGCCAGTTTTTCTGTCTTCTCATTTCTAATGCTGATGGCCATCTGCTGCTCCTATTGATATAATATATACTTTTTTATAGAATATATACATATCCATCTAATGTCAAGTTCTCGACCTGGTGGGGTGCATCAAATAGTCTCAGATACTATGAAGGGAATGACCAGACTGTGCCATAACAGGCTGATAAGCTGGGAATTGCATTATAGACAAGATCTTGCAGACCGTATCTCTCGATGCGAAGAAATCAATTTTGAAAAACGATACCGGATTGAAGCAGGTAGTCGAAAACGACGGGTTGTCCTGGCAGCCTGGGCCGGAAATAGTTCATCAAGAGCCTGCTAAAATAATTTCGCTAGATGATGATTCGTTTGGTAAATATTAAGGAGGTTTTATGTCACAGCTGGATTTAAATGATATTAATGAAGAACTCGATGAAGATGCTTTGAAAGATAGATATCTCACTTTTCAGTTGGGAAAAGAGTCTTATGGACTTGAAATCAAACATGTCACTGAAATCATCGTCCTGCAGGAAATCACCAAGGTGCCGGACATGCCGGAATTTATCATTCATTGATAAAATTTATGAAAGTGCCGACTTATTCTTAATCAGATAATTTGTTGGCACTTCAAATTACTTCTTCACCTCACTAAACCGCTTCTGCACAAAGTACAAATCCCTTTCTATCGTCAATCCGAAAGGTCTTTCGATACGCTTCAACTCAACAAGGCTTGTATATCCCCACTCGTCCAGAGCTAAGCCGGTCACGTAGCCGAATGCGATCTTCTCAACAGGATCATATTCTGTGATCCACCAAGTCGCCGCTGAACATGGATCAAACAACTTCGCTAAGGACAATTACGTTGATCCCTCCTGGGACCTACACCTTGAGAAAATGACTTGACTCAAAGAAATCAATTTTTTATCATTTTAGCCGTTAGTTTGTGTTTATTAACCTGTTAAAGGATGTTGGATGAAATATCTCAATGTTGTTCTGAAGTTTCCGCGAACTTTGATTGCGAGCGTTTTCCTGATCACCCTACTTTTTGCCTGGCAAGTCCCTGATATCCAGGTTGATACCAATATTAAAAACATGATCCCCAGTGATTTTCCCATTATCCAGTCTCTCAATCGTTTGGAAGAGATTCTGGGGGGATCGGAAATCATCGTCATTGCTGTAGATTCCAAAAGCCTGCTGACCCATGATACGTTGGACAAATTCAGCAGATTACTTGAGGAACTGGAGGAGATGGATGAAACCCAGAGAGTGATGTCGCTCTATCAGGCCAAAGATTTGGAACCGACGGAGGATGGATTTGATGTGGTTGAAATATTGCCTGATCTTCCAACTACTGAACAAGAGATTGCAGAGTTGAAAAAGCGAATTCAGAATAACGATCTCATCTATGAACAATTGGTTTCCAGGGATTTTCAGAAAATGGCTTTGATTGTCCAGTTGAGAGAGGGCTCCGAAATAGACGATAGCCTCCTGAGAGATAAAATAAACGCTCTGATTTCTAAATACCGGGGACCGGAGAAGATTTATGTATCCGGATTACCGATCACCCGATCTCAGATCCAGGTCAATATGCAGCAGGATCTTAAGAAGTTTTTACCTTTTGGAATCTTGTTGATGATTTTCCTGCTGGCGCTGAGCTTTAGAAGCTGGATGGGTGTCTTTTTACCGTTCATTGTGGTTATTATATCCATTGTCTGGACTTTTGGCCTGTTATCGGTTTTAGGCATCAATTTTACTTTTATCTCGATGCTAATACCGGTGATGTTGATTGCCATTGCCAATGATTACGGGATCCACATCATTACCCACTATTTTCATCAGCTCCAATCAGGAGACACGCTGTCTAAAGAACAAACCATTCGGCTCGTGATGGCCAGACTGGGTTCTCCGATTTTCCTGGCGGGAGTAACCACCATAATTGGATTTATGAGCCTGCTCAGCCATGTTATGGTGGATGCCAAGAAAGTAGGTCTACTGGCTTCATTTGGAATTCTGGTCGCCTTTGTGTTGAGTTTGACGCTCATACCAGCTGTATTGATACTACTTCGCGAACCCAGGTTAGTTGGAGGTAAAAATTATGACTGGGTGCTAACCGCTTTTCTGAAAAAATGGGCTGCTTTTTTCACAGCCTACCCTAAACTGTTTCTTCTGCTGATTGTTTTTTTATTGGTTGCTATCGGCTGGAAGATCCCTGATGTAGTGGTCGATACCGATCCGAATCATTATTACCAGGAGGACAGCCCTTTCCGTATCAGCAATGAAATTGTCAGTGAGACTTTTGGCGGTTCGACCCAATTGTCCGTGATGGTGGAAGGGGACATTAAAGATCCAAAAGTCTTGAATGCCATGATGGAAATGAGTCAATATCTGGAACAGCAACCGGGAGTTTCACAAGTGCTTTCCATCGCCGATCAAATATCTCGTATGAACGAGGCCTTTCACGGAGGAGATCGGGCTTTTCGGGTTATCCCCGAAAATAGAAACCTGGTCGCACAGTATCTGCTCCTCTATTCTATCACCGGGAATGTGGATGATTTGGAGCGTTTTGTAGATTTTAACTATAAAAATGCCCAGATTTTGGTAAGGATCAATCGGGTCAGCACCACGGAAATTCAAAATCTGATGAATGAAATAGATGAATACATCACACAAAATCATGACGAGTCCGTTTTCACTGGTGTAACAGGCTTTGGGGCGGTCATGGGGGCCTTGATCGGGATTCTGGTGCGGGGGCAAATTATCAGCCTGATTGTCTCAATTGGCCTGGTATTCATCGTCACCTCATTTGTCTTTAAATCGATTAAAGGAGGGTTACTATCCATTGTGCCACTATCAATGGCCATTATTCTGGTCTTTGGGTTGATGGGATATTTGGGAATCGAACTAAATGCGGCAACAGCCATGTTATCCAGTATTATGATCGGAGTCGGCGTAGACTACACGATCCACTTTTTGTGGCACTTGCGAGAGGAGTTGCAAAAGGTGTCAAATCTATCCTCGGCTATCGAAAACACAATGTGTACCTCGGGTAAGGGAATAGTTTTTAATGCGTTATCTGTTATGATCGGATTTTCTGTTTTGTTGGTATCCGCCTTTCTTCCCATCGAGTTCTTTGGATTTTTAATCGTATTTTCAATCGGAATGTGTCTGTTTGGGGCATTGGCCGTTTTGCCTGCACTCATTGTTATATTTAAACCGAAGTTCTTAACCAAAATGCAAAGGCATTAGTCATTACCAGGAGATGAAAAATGAAGAAAAATAAAGATATCATCTTTTCACGGATACTGATGGTGATCTGTGCCATCATTATCGTCTATTGGATCTGGAGCGGTCTGATATGGCTGTGGGAATGGTATGTTTCAGTGAGCACATCCGAAAATACCACCGTTTGGGCAGAAATCTGGTTGTTTATGAGTGAGTATATAAGTGTCATTGCTTTGGTGTATGGTATCATGTCATTGCAGGTCGCTGGTTTGGCGGAATTGAAATTTCAAAAAAACTTTCTCAAAGCCTTCGGATTATCTATTGTTTTAACACCGCCAATTATGATGGCCGTTTATGGACATAAAAGGATAGAATAAACCAAGCGTTAACCGTTGTTCTGCCGTATAGTCAGAAGCAAAAAATGATCATTACGCTACTATAGTTCCTATATGGTTTGCCCTCCAAGGAATTCGACAGATATGTTGGGTGAACCTCTTTCTTCATCGCTGTAATACCTTTACAAACCATGGCTTGCGTGGAGTTTGCTGTTTTGGATATTAGCAGCCGATGGAAAGGAGCAGATAGAATTCTTGGATGGAAATCCCTATCCATTTGCTCCATTCCTCACCAGCCTGTTCCACTCGCCAAATTAGGTCTTTATTGAGCAGACATTCCGCCATCCACGGGAATAATTGCGCCTGTCAGGTAATCCGATGCTTTTGAAGCCAGAAAAACCGCTAGTCCTTTCATATCGTCTTCACCGGCCACCCTCTTTGCCGGGATGGTCGCCAATGTGCCATCCAGAGCTCTTTGATTATTTTCATCAAAAATCCACTCCATCATATCCGTCCTGAAAAATCCGGGAGCGATAGCGTTGACGGTAATGTTGTAATCTGCCAGTTTAATTGCCAGGTTTTTTGTCAGGCTTTCAACCGCTGCTTTGGACGAATTATAGGCTACAGCTGGATGACTGAGCTCCAGTGTTCCCTTGTTGGCCACCACCGAAGAAATATTGATGATTTTCCCCCCGCCGTTTTCTTTCATGATGTTGGCTGTTTTTTGAGTCAGGGCCCAGAGTCCTCTCACGTTTACATTAAAAACCTTTTCCCATTTATCCAACGGAAAATCCAAGGTAGGTGCACCCCAGGTAATCCCTGCATTGTTGAACAAAACATCAATCCTGCCAAATTTTTCTACGGTGACATGAACCAAATTCTCGATGTCATCAATGGAAAGCATATCACATTTCACTGCCAGCGCCTTTACGCCCTGTTTTTCGAGTTCACTGACCGTTTCTTCACAAATTTCCAGTTTTCTGGAAGCAATAACGATATTTGCACCCGCTTCGGCAAGTCCATTTGAGATAAATCTCCCAATCCCTCGGGCACCTCCAGTCACGATTGCTGTTTTCCCTTTTAGATCAAATAACTCATTTAATTTCATTTTATTCTCCTTAGAATGTTTTATATGTGGGGTCAGGCTTGCGTTATTGCGTTATTAGAATTTAACGTAAACCTGACCCCGTTTCGGTTTACTTCTTGGGCTGATCCGCCCTTGTCTGTTTCAGCCTGAATATCGCTGGGGGTGGAGGGCATATGCCAGCACATCGGCCAGGAACACACACACTTGAACAAACAGCACTGATATCAGGATGATGGTCAGGATCATTGGCGTATCCTGTTGAATCAGGGCGCTCAAGAGAGATTCTCCCAAACCTGGCAGATCAAAGACCACTTCCACAACCAGAGCACTACTGACGATCAAGGGCAGTCGATACGCTGTTATGGGAAGAACGGTGATCAGGCTGTTTCGAAAGGCATGCCAGCCCACACTTCCGGGAACCGGGATAAAGCCACTGGTTTTAAGCCCACAAGTGAGCGCATTTTCAACATACTTGGAATACAATTCCCGCTGATGGATATTGGTCGTCAGCCGGGCAACATCCATTGCTAATCCACTTCCCATGGCAAGGGCGATGACCGCCAGAAACATGTTCGACTGGCTTTTTAAGAGTAGAAACAGGAAATAGGCAATAATATAGGCGGGCACGGATGACAGAACAAAAAGAATGGTTGTGGATGCAGATGAAAGGATTGTTGACAGCGCTTTCTTCGGTCCGGAAACATGCTCACTATTCAGCGTTGCCTTGGTTGTGCCGGCAAAAATCCCCATCAGCGCCGCAATGAGAAACGCATTCCAGCAGAGGGTTAAAGTGTTTGAGGAACGTACTCTAATCTCTCTCGCCAGCCAATTGCCTGACGGATTGTCTGTCACCTGAAGATTGCCTTTCAAGAGGTTTCCGAGCCAATCAACATAATTTGCAGTTTTCCACTGGCGGACAATCATGCGCTGATTGCCCGAAGTGGATTCTGTATCAATCACCCGCTTGGGAGGTAAAAAAGTCAGGAGCAGCTGAATGCCAAAGGTGGCCAGCAAGCCAATCCAAATGGTTCGCAGGAGAAACCGGAAAACAAAAAAGCGCAATAAGGATTTCATGAAGTTGCTCCTGATTGTTTCAATTATTCTGGAATGACTTTCCAATTAGAAACCGATCCCAGTAGTGAATTGGGGTCTACAATAACAACCTCACTCAGGCGAGGAGAATAATAAGCGCTCGTGGGAAGACTGAAGAGATAAGCGTAAGGGCTCATCCCCAGCAGCATCTTATGCAGGCGTTTTGCTGCCGGCAATCGTTGTTCCCAAAATGCGGAATTCTCCCACTTATCCAACACGCTGTCCAGATTATCGGAACCGATGCCGGTAATATTTTGAGGGCTGTCTGATTTATACAGATTGGCGATGTTGTAGCCGTCAGTAAAGCCGGATTGTCGGACCAGGGCCATTTCAAAATTCTTATTGGTCAGTTGAGTTTCAAAGGCCATACCCAACCCTTTGGTTTCAACCGTAATCCCTATGTCTACGAGCATCAGAGCGATTTTACTGGCCAGTCGTTCCATCGTTTTAGAGGCGTCATCTTTATAAATCAGCGTGGCTGTAAAAGTCCCTTTTTTCTTACTGAGCTGTTTTGCGCTCATCAGGTTAAATGACAGCAGATCCTTAAACTTGGCATAGCGTTTATCGTCATTATGGGGAAAAGGGCCTTTATTCACATAATCACTGACATTGTCAGAGCGAATGGTTTTTGCCAATTCCAGCCTGTTAATCGCTCTGGATATTGCCTGACGAACTTTCGGATCGGTAAAATTAGCTGCAGCAGTATTAAATGCGACAGCAAAGAAATGAAGGGGGATATAGTCTGACCGCTTTAAACCCTGCTGATTCATCATCTCATGTAGCTTGGTGGGGGCTTCCAGAATCAGATCAACCTTCCCATCCATCAGCATTCGCACCTGCTTTTCCTGGTCGTGGATCAAAATTGACTCGATCGTTTGAATGGGAATCGGCTGACCCGGTTTGTTTTCAACGGCATCCTCCTCCTCCGCTTCCTCATCCGGGGCCGGAGTTTGAGTTAAGGAAAAAGCCAGTGTATTCCCTTCCCACTTTTTAAGCTGATACTTACCGGTTCCAATTGGCTTGCGGTTAAACTCCTGTGCCACAGGGTCTGAGCGAAGATCCTCCGACATGGCTTTGCCAAAATAGGTCGTTGGAATTATCTTAAAAGAGAGGAGATCTCGCACGACGTGTGCAGAAATATTCTCTTTGAAAACAACATTAAGGGTAAACTCATCGACGATGTCGACTCGTTCGATTAACTGGTTGATTCGTCCTCTGAGAGGTGAGCGATTTTTCTTATTCTTGATACATTCAACTGTAAAACGAACATCTTTGGATGTGACTTTGTGATTTGGATCGTCATGCCAGCGTCGCTCCTGATCGAGCTCAATCGTGAAAATATTGCGCTTGGTTTCATCCTGAATAAAATCAGCAGCCAAAGCGTCCTGATAGTGCCTGACGGCCTCTCCGCTTCTATTTGACATTCCATCGAAGATGGGATCCAGCAAGGTTTTTCCTGCGGCATTCTGTTCAAAAAGGGGATTCAACGTCTGGGGCATTTCATCAAAGGCCACAATCAGCGTTTCCTGCCGAATTTTCTTTTCCAGGGCCAGACGCAGCTTATTTTGATGATCCATGTAAAAATAAGTTCCCAGTGCGCCACAGATCAGCACCACGGCAATGATGATAATATTTCTTTTTGACATCGGTTTTCTCCAAAAGGATTGAACTTCAATATTGAAAGTGCACTGAAGTGACTGACAACACCGAAGTTCAAATTATGAGGATTAATGCTTAATTAGTAACCGGAATCTTGTATATGCGCGCCTTCAATTCATAATCCAGCTTCTTCTTCGCTTTTTCATTCTTTACTTCCATGTAGTAGTGCCCGCCCTTGAAATTCTCGGTGTAGTAACTTCTCTTGCCACCTTGTGTTCTTGCAGGGCTCAGCAAGCTTTTGGCCTTTGTCTGAGAATAATTTCTCAAATAGGTCAGCTTGTGAGTCTTTGGAATTTCAACTTCAAGAGCGTACACGTCTTCTGAAGCGATAGATTTGTCCTTGGGTTTGGGCAATTGAGATCCGCCCTGCCATTTCTGGCTTTTCTTCACCTTGAGTTTTCCAATACCAACACTGGGGCGGTAAACAGTTGTTACCAAGGGCTTTAATGGCGCTCCTTTTTTCAGGAAAGCTCTCCACCGTCGGTTTCTCTCTTCGATTTTTCTCTTTCGTTCGGCTTCCACCCGTCTTTTTTGCTCTTCTTTTTTCAGCCGGGCCTTCTCAGCCGCTTTGGCCATCATGATTTTTTCGGATTCTACCCTTCGTTTTTCGGCCTCTATCTTTCTCGCTGCCTCAGCCGCTTTTCTGTTGGCCTCTTCAATTCTTTTTCGCTCTTTTGCCGCCATCCTTTGTCGCTCTGCCTCAATCGCTTTTTGAATCTTGATGGCCTGCATCACCGATGCCTTCAAATATTCCAGATCAGAGGTGTCGAAACTGACCTTGGGATATCTATTCACAGTAGCATACGCCTTGTTCACACTGGCCATGGCACCCTTGTAGTTTTCCTCAAGAAACGCATTCTTGCCTGAGTTAACCAGCCTTTTGATCGCTGTTTTTGCTCTAGCCTCTTCAGCCAGTCTTTTTGCCTCTTCAGCCAGTTTTTTCAGTTCAGCCAGCGCATTTTCGTACTGGGTAGTGATCCTTGGGCTGATATCTTTGTTGTAAGTGGCGGTATATTCTTTGTAATCCATATACCCGGTTTTGATGTTGGCCCACTTTTTTTGATCTTTAAAACTGTCAAAAAGAGAATAATACGCTTCTTCAACTGAAAGGTGAGCATCGTCCAGATAGTCTTGCAGGACAGGCGATTTCTCCAGCCAGTCTTTCGTTTCCCATTTATCCAGACTTACTAACGCTTGTGCGTCTTTAATAACAGTTTGATAATCTTTTGCTGCTTTTGCGGTTGTGATATTTTCGTTCAAATTCGCCATGGCAAAAGCGGCATCTGCTTTGGCCATGAGCTCAGGCAGTTTGGGCTTTTCATGTTGCTCCCACTGCCCGCGAGCCTCTTGATATTGGCCCTTTCCGAAATGATCCCAGCCTTTTTCCAGATGATTAACGCAGCCGGAAATAAAGGTCATGGCCACAAAGAGTGTACCGAACAATAAGCTTCCGTATCTTCGCTTTTTAACTAGCATTATAACCTCCTCTTTAAAACGGTTAACTTTCGTAACATTACACCACTTAGGCACAAGCTGGCAGCAGATCTTATCAGTTTAAAGAGTTCACACCCTTTATTTGCTCAAAGTTCCGAGCATGTTAGCCGCATCTATTAATCTAATGGTTGCAGGATGCACGGCCTCATTGACAATTCGATGCGCCAGATTGTTTTCGACCACCTGACCGTCATCGATCACAATAATTCGATCACACAGTTTTGATACAATTCCAATTTCATGGGAAATTAAAAGACAACTCATTGGATTTTCTTCAGAAAATTTTCGATTTAGCAGATATTCAATTAATCTGCTTTGGGCAATTAAATCCAGATGAGTGAACGGCTCATCAGCGATAATCATAGAAGGCTCACTTCCAAAGGCCCGTAAGAGAGCATACCGCTGTTTCTGCCCCCCACTGAGATTCTCAGGCATCTCATCCAGTGTTCTCTCCTCAAGTAACAGTAAGTCCAACATTTTAGGGAAAATGCTATCAATCTCAGGCTGGGTTAAGCCCATGGCAATATAGCACTCTTCCAAATTCTGTCTCATTGTTAAAGCAGGGTCAAAGGTGTCGGCCGGATCTTGAAACACCACTTGCAAGGTGCGATGAAATTTTTTCCGATCCTGTTTTTTGCGCAACCGGGCAATATCCATCCCATCAAAAGTAATATGGCCTGAAAACCCGCTGAGCAACCGCGCCAGTAAACTGCCAATGGTTGATTTTCCGGAACCTGAAGTCCCAACCAAGGCGACAAATTCCCCTCTTTTGATATTAAAATTAACATCTTTTAAAATCAGAGATTGCTTTTTTACAAAAAACGATTTCTTCTGGAATCCAAACTCAAGTCCCTGAATGGTGGCTAATGTCTCAAGCTGACTTTCAGCAGCTGCCTCATCCCCGGATTCTTTCCGAGACCTACCGCCATGCCTGTCGACAATTTTTGACAAACCAACCATCTCCTCAAGCTTTTCATGCCCAGGATTAGCGATCACATCCGTGATACTGCCGACTTCGAACATTTTACCCGCATGCATGAACAGAACTCTTTCTGTCTCAAGAGCCCCCAACACACTCAGGTCGTGGGTTACACAAAAAAGAGCTCCCAGAAACAACTCTTTTTTCAACCGCATCAATGTGGCAACCATTTCGGTCACAGTCACTGAATCGAGTGAACTAGAGGGTTCATCGGCGAGTAAAATGGCGCAGGGACGACAAAGACTCATGGAAATGCCAACCCGTTGTCGCTGCCCACCACTGAGTTCACCAGGGTACCGACCCTTTACCAACTCCGGGTCACGCAGGCCACCATTGGCTAATGCCTCAACCATTGCACTTCGGGCGGCTTTCTCATCCAATTCAGGTGTAATTGTTTTAATTGCTTCCAGAAGTTGACGTTCGATTTTTAATGAAGGATTCAGACTCTGTCCCGGCTCTTGGAAAATGCATCTGACCATCCTGCCTCTGAACGCTTCAAGTTCTTTTGGGCTCAACCCAACAACAGACTGGCCGTTGATAATGATATCGCCCTCTAAACGCCATTCCGATTCAGGAAGAAGTTGCAGAATCGCTCTGAAAAGAGTGGTTTTGCCCACACCGGATTCGCCCAGCAATCCGATTGATTCACCCTTGTGAATTGAAAAAGAGACATTATCAACCACACGAACCCCACTACTTTTAGCTACACAGGTCAGGCTTTTGACAGAGATGATTTCATCAAGCGATGTCGTTTCAGCCGTCGGTTTCATAGGTTTTGTCTTTTCAGGATTCGTTTCTTAGAAATTTGACCAGACTATCACCAATAATATTCACACCTAGAATACTCATGATCGTCACCAGAATCGGGAAGAATATGATCCAGAGATTCTCTCCGAATAGCACAGCCCGTCGGGCCTCAGCCAGGATTTTTCCCCAGGAGAGATAGCCGCCGGTTCCCAGTTCCCCAAATCCAATTTCAAATGCATATCCCAATGCGGATTCAATCAAAATGGTCGCTCCGAAAAGAAAAGTCGCCTGAACAACAATCTCTGAGATGCAATTCTTCCACAAGATATTATACCAGAGAATTTTTGTTGAACTGACATTAGAACTCTGCAGTGCGGTCACAAATCGTTTGGATCGAAATTGTAAGACCCTGCTCTCAACTATTCTGGCAACAGAGGGGAGTGCGGATATCCCAATCGCAGAACCTGCCATGGGAATTGCATATGCAGCAATCAAACGGGTCCCGGCTGACGAGGCCGCCCAGAAATTAAATACACCCAAGACAATCAGCACAAAAAACAGCTGCGGAACAATTTCGAAAAACTGAGTCACAATCGATGCCACTCCTTTGACGACTCCCTGTTTAACTGTCAGTAGCAGTCCTGCTGGAATGCCAATTAACAAAGCGACAAGCGTGGCAATCATTGCGACTAAATAAGCGTTCATCCCCCCAATAACGATGGTTGCCAGGATGTCCCTTCCCTCATAATCCGTGCCGAAAAGAAATTGAGCGGACGGAACCAGGCTTTTTGGGAAAACGGTCATGATGGCGCGTTGGGAAAAATAATCAAAATCCGCGAAAGACAGGCAGGCAGAAAGGAAAATGGGGAAAATCAGTATACTCCCCAAGGTAATCATAAATCGTCCCGCTTTGATCGAAAAGTATAGGATGGAGACAAAAACAATGGTCATCAAGACCAGCGGGATAGCTAACCGAAGAGAATGAGATTCAAAAATTCGGCACAATAAAAACCAAAAAGGGAGCAATCCAAATAATGGTATTAATCCGATAATTTTGGATTTTAACTCTCTAACTTTTCTATAATCCTTGCGAACCTGCCGGCGTCTGTTACTCCCATCAAAATCTTTCATATTCTATCGTTCAATCTTTCCTTTGTGGAAGATCTGTGCGAGGTGGTGTGGGTTTCGCTACCAGCGATCTGACTGAAATAAAATCGCTTAGGAAAATACCGTCTTTTCAAAGTAAGTAACGGGACTTAGAAGCATATGAAATTGACTTTTTGAAGTCAAGGTATGTTTTTTTATCTTTCTCTTACTCTTTTCAAAAGATGCCTATGATTTTAATAGTTTAATCTTACAAATAATGCTGTTTACAGGTAAAATAGTTTACTTTGCAGGTGTACTAACATAGTTGAATTTTTACAACAAATTCATCAAATACAACCGATCGTTGGAAAAATAGTTTTCCTGATTATGTACCATTCGCAGCCGCATTTCAGGTTGGTCTTTTTAGAACTTGATTATCAGGATGATTCAGAGCAATTAGTCTGGGATATGGTTTGGTTCTGGGAAAGTTAAGCGCCAGCATTGAGCCAGAACGAAACCATATCCTAGGCGGTTGTAAAGCAAACCATTTTATTCAAGGCTGTAAATAATACATAATCAGAATAGTGTTAAATATCCCATATTCTGTATAATCACCTGGTGGATAGCTTACGGGTAAGATACGAAAACAGATTCCAAGGGCGCGACTGTAACTCTCTTGGGGGCAGATTGATCCGCTTTATGGGGGGATCAATCAGTTTTTCCCTGTATTTACAATCAGCAGAACGATAGATCCTACCAAAACTAAAGAGACACCCGACAAAACAACAAATACGGTTTCTATTGAGTAATGGACACTGATAGCTTCAACTGCTTTGACCGCAAGTGCCCCCACGCCGAATGTCAGCACAAATTTCAAACCGAAGGCTGAATGGTGAAATTTCCTGGGCGTGTATTTGGATACCAATGTGTTTTCGATGGGCTGCATGCCTACGAGGAAAAAACTATAGATCAGCGCAAATAGGATGAGCGGCATATCAGTGCTCAGACTCATGCAAAATACAGCGGGTACAGTGATCAAATGAAAAATGAGGTATCCGATTCGAAGGTCGAGTTTTTCTGCCAAGCGCCCTCCAGTAAACTGTCCGACCATCCCTACCAGATATATCACAGATGTGACACTGGTTGCGACCAGGTTTTTTGAGAGCTCTGCATCGAACAGGGCATTCAGCCACTGAAACACATCCGGTGTTTTTAATTCGAAATATGCAGGAATAATCACTGTTGCCCCCCGATAAGTAACTCCTCCCAGCATCATGGCGACCAGTAAAATTAAGAATGGGATTAACTGCCCATTGTTATCGGCTGTTTCCTGCTTATTCTGACTCATTTTCTCGTGATTAGACCCCATGACGATAAACACCAATCCCACCAGATTTAGCCCTGCCAGGATAAAATAGACAGCCTGGGTTCCCCATAACCAATTTATCGTTCCAGCAATAAAAGGGGCAGCAGCCAATCCTAAATTACCGCACATGCCATTATATCCCAACGCAAGGCTGATTCTCTTAATCTCTTTGGAGATCAATCCCAGACCAGCGGGATGATAAATACCGGAAAAAAGCCCTAATCCGGTCAAAGACAGAACTAACCATCCGGGAGAGCTTATTGAAAAGGCTGCGGCAAGATTGCAGATGCCGGCACCCAGATAAAACAGTAGCAACAATTTTCGAGCTCCCCATCGATCAGCAGCCATCCCCCATGGAAAAGCGGTGATTCCGAAGAGGAGATACATCCAGAATGACAAACCCAGGACATCGGCCACATTCATTTTTAATGAATTTGAAAGGGGGATCAGAATGGCCGGGAAGACCAACATATTAACATGGGCTATAAAATGGCCGTAGCCGGTTAATCTCAAAATGCTGCGATCACGTTTATCAAGTTTTTCCATTGTTCTGTCGGTACGAAGTGTAGATGGGGCACAGTCATAGGATAAAAAATAACTGTATCAGGGTAATTATTTAAATGAATTGTTTATCGTTAACATTATCTATATTTTGATGGATCATTTTCATTTCTTCGAGGCAATGTCCGGTTATAATTTCGCAGAAAGCTGAATGATGAATCCTGGATCGAACTTATGAGAATTTTTTAGATTTTCTTAGTTTCGCGTAGTGAAAATGAGAGTGTCGAATTTATAGGCTGGATAGGTCTGAAGTAAACTGTTGCAGAATATTCTTTCAAGACAGTTGAAGTGAAGGGATAGGGGAAAAATCCTGAGGGTTAACACCGTCAGTTTTGATAATGCGACCACATCCTTAATACGTGTACAATCTTTATTTCCTTATCGATAGAATAGACCAAGCGATGCTGTATATTGATTCGTCTGGAATAGTATCCTTTGAGGTTCCCGACTAGCTTTTCGTATGCTGGGTATTTTGTGAATGGATCAACCTGAAGGGTGTACAGTAACTTCTCTGCTTGAGATTTTAATCCTGATTTATTCAGCCTCTTGGCATCTTTAACAGCATTTTTTGAGAGAATTACCTTCCATTTTACCACTGAAGATCCTCCAGAGATGTTCCCTCTTCAAGAGGCTCATGAGCTGCTTCTTGGATAGTTTGAACCAAACCGGGGATTTGATTCAAATATAGAGTTTCAGCAATAGCATTCCAGTCATTTTCTCCAATCACTACGAAGTTCTCACCCTTTCTGCGCTTCACTTTAAGTACATCATGATTTTCAATACACTTATCAACAGCTGATTTAAGATTTTGCCTGAATTGATTTGCGGTTGTTTCATTCATTGTCTATTCATTATTTAGATGTTGGTTTTACTTTTCAATTTCAGTAAATATCGACTTCATCGTACTGCTTTTCAGTACTGTTGTCAATGTATAGATGGTAGGAATTTGGATTTTCGAAATCAACAATATATTCTCGTTTTTTCGAAATTTAGGTTTGAAATGGCCGCGGAGTTAAAAAAGAAAATTTGCTGCTATGCATTGAATAGAAGGAATCTACAGGGGGTTTTCTGCGATTCACCCGTCCGTTAACATCAAGCAGCCTTTCTATAGTAGTATTTCAGCACACCTCCCAGCCGACTCCTACATTCAATCTTACTGTGTCGATTCCAAGGATTGTATTCTTAAGATGGAAACAGAAGGCGAATATCTTGACGACGCGTTTCTTTAACACCAATGAGAAACACTTGGATGATTCCGTTCCTGGTGATAATGGAATGTGTATTCTTTCAAAGCCTGGCAATCTTGAATTGTACAGGTTTTTAAGTTTGGATTTTAGAATACGATTTTATGAGAGAATTTCTTGTTTTCAGGAAATTTAACAGGGCAGTCAAAGAAGCGCAATTGGTATGACGGACGGATTTATTACCTGTTTTTTTTCTAGGATTGCTATAAACAGGGAAATTAGAGAGGAAATACTTTTTTCACCTCACGCTCTTTCTTTGCTTTTACCGCTGTATCCGATTCAGAAGGTAGAAATTTGGATTGGTCGTTTCGGCCAAGGTTATATTTCAAAACTTCTTTAATATCTTTATGTTTTGCCATCTTATCCCCGGTGTTCACTTTTTCAGAATTCAGATCAGAACAAAGCAGCCAGTTAAAATAGTTCAGTGCATTTGCCGCAGTGTTTTCCATCGTTTTATTGAAATTCAATGTGATACTGTTCTCTAAAAGCGGGTGATATTTTTGATTGGAATATCCTTGATTATCTCTGCGTCTCAAATAGCAATAGAGAAACCAAGGTGCGAAGATATGCCAGTAAGGAAGAGAACCATTCGCAATATAATTCCACTGGGGTTTCTTGAATCCTCTTGTGGCGGCTCTTTCTGAAACGACAAAGTTCAAACGGCGATTTCTCATATGCTTCCAATAATCCCGGGCGGCATCGAAAGAAAATTTTTGATCGAATGACAAATTGTCTGCAGAATCAAAATAGCCACTTGCATTAACAAATGCCTTCCCGATATTCAAATTTTTTTGGGACAGCCAGTCGCTCTTGGTATCGTCAATCTCCAGGAATCCATACTCAATGCATGTCTGAATAAAAAGTCTGCATGGCATCAGCGAAGAGCTGGAGGAATCATGAGATATTCAGCGAAGCGCAAAAACACCGTTTCAGATTGTCGTTATGAGCACTGTATCTCCGGACGACATCAAACAGCTTCAGGATGATCTGAATGACAAAGGCCTTCATCACATCCGGCTGATGGATGCTCCGGTAAGTGGTGCCCCGCTGAATGCCGAAGCCGGAAAATTGGCCATTATGGTGGGAGGCGACAAAGCCGATTTTGAAAGGGTCAAACCCGTCCTTGAAGGGATGGGGGAGACCATTATTTACTCGGGGGACTTAGGCAAAGGCAACGCCATGAAGCTTGTCAACAATATCCTGGGACTGACAAGTGGGCTGATCACAGTGGAAGCGCTCTTTCTGGGCATCAAAAAAGGCCTGCTGCCCGAACAAATGATAGAGGTCATCAACACCAGTTCCGGACAGAACTTTCTGACCCGGCAATGGCCATTGACCCTGAAGCTATTTGAAATGGTTATGGACGAAAAAGTGTATGGTGCCAAAGACGCCATTTTCAAAACCGGGACGAAGGACCTCGAAGTGACGAGAGACTGGGCAGCATCTGATGGGATAAAACTGCGCTGCCTGGAAGACGTGATGGTCGGTAAGATGGAATTCTGCCTGTTCGCTGGAAAGACCGAACAGGCGCTTGAATAAAACGAAACAGGCTGGCTAATCCTCCGTCACACCCAGACAAACTTCCAGGAGTTGCTCCAGGCAGGGCGGCTTGAGGTTGGCCTGTTTATCTGTTTTTTCGCAGACAACTGCTGGAAATTCTGAGTCCTTGGCCCTTGTCATCGCATCCGCTAGCTGGTCGATGTGATCGACGTACTCACCGTCACAACCTATTAATAATGCGAGAATGAGATGTTGATCATTATCAAGAGATGATTTCCTTTTCTATATAGGCATTGATTGTATTTTCAGAAAGGCCCAGCAGTTCACCAAATACATAATGGTTTGCTTCACCGAGAGAAGGCGCAACGGTATCCGGTTCCCTGGAACCGGCAGGCAAAAAAACAGTTGATCGTTCTGTCTTCAGATTTCCCAAAATCGGATGATTCATGATCGTAAAGAAGTCTCTAGACAACAGTTGGGGATCTGCCGCCAGATCGGCAGCGTTTTTGACAATACCCGCTGCAATCCCGCCTTCCTGGAGCCGTTTGACCACTTCCTCAGCTGTCCTATTAGACGTCCATTGTTCGATCAAACGATCCAGCTCTTTTCGATAACGGCATCTGCGAGAATTGGTGTTAAACCTGTTGTCCTTCTCCCAACCCGGGTTCTCCGTTGCCTTACAAAATGCGTTCCAGTCCTCTTCGGTGAAAACGGCAATTACACACCATCGATCTTCGCCCCGGCATCGATAGCATCCATAAGGCGCACTTGTATCATCTAAATGAAAATCAGTTGTTGTCGAACCATTCTGCTGCCCGAGACTCGCAGCCATAATTGTTGGGCCGAGGGTTGTGCAGACAGCTTCATATTCAGACAGATCAATAAGTTGTCCTTTGCCTGTGATCTCCCTGTATTCAAGGGCAGCCAACACACCGATCACCCCATATAAACCGGAAATAATGTCTGAATAGGCAAACCCAGGTCCTAACGGTTCATTTTCAGAGTAGCCGGTAAGATGTGTGAGCCCTCCCAGTGATTGTAACGTCGGACCGAATGCGACAAAATCCTTGTAAGGACCCGTTTGGCCCATTCCCGACATGCTGAGCATAATCAATGCATTGTTTTCCCGCTTCAGGCAATTGTAATCCAACCCCCAATTGGGCATCACGCGCGTCGAGTAGTTTTCGACAACCACGTCGGAGATGCGGACAAGCCTTAAAAAAAGTTTTCTTGCTTCAGCCTGGTTCAAATCCAGCGTGATACTTCTTTTATTTCTGTTCCAGGCATTGAAATAAGGTGTCGTGTTTGATTCAGCACCGGTCGCCGTTATTCGAGTTTGGATTTTGATCACTTCAGCACCATGGTCTGCCAGAATTCGCGTCGCATAGGGACCGGCCACTACCCGCGTCAAGTCCAAAATCCTGAGCTTATTTAAATATTTGCTTTGTTTATGTTTTTTTGCTTTTTTAAAATGTAATGCGTTGTGATTGCAGTTTTTTGCCACATGTTCAGCATTCCATTGATGTCTGGGAGCGACAGGTCTCCCGCTGGAATTATCATTCCTACTGGTTAAAAACGGAAGACCTGGCATCTTGACGGGGTCACCCATTTGCAGGTTGATATGATGATAGAAATTCCTTGCTTCAAGCTGCGGGCATCGAAGAAGATCAGATGGAGACTGAACCGGAGCCCAGGGAAATCGCATTAACTGCCCTAGTTCAAACAGTTCGTGAACCCGATGGGTTTTTGTCCATTGGCCGATAACCTTGATGACATGAGTGACACGTGCTTTTCTATATGCTTCGTCCTTCCATTGGGGGTCTGTTAGATCCTGAGCCATCCCTTCTGAGTCCATCCATTCGATCAGGGTCTCCCATTGCTGGAACAGGGTCAGATGGAAATAGCCGTCTTTGCATGGCAAAACCATAAAGGTCCGATCCCAGTGAAGCGCCCCCGACCGTTCTGGTATCGTGCCCTCCGAAAAATAGCGCACAAGGACATGTTCCAGGGTTGACACAACCGCTTCTTGGACGGAAATGTCGACATGCCCCCCTTTGCCGGTCTGCAAGCGGTTTTTTAATGCCAAAAGCAGGCCTGTAGCCGAAAAAAGAGATGCTGCAACACCAGATTGACCGCCAGGTAGTATTAAAGGACGGTTGTTCGGAGTACCGGTAACATACATCTGGCCACCACAGGCCGCAGCGACCAGATCACAGGAGCGATGATTGTGGTTTGGCCCTAATTGGCCAAATCCGGTAACAGATGCCACAATAAGATGCGGATTGATACGGATCAGTGAATCAATCCCCAAGTCGATCTGGTGAAGATATCCGGGGGGAAATGTTTCCACAAGCATGTCTGCTTTTTTCAGCAGACGCAAAAAGACGTCTTGACCCTTCTTCGATTTTAAATCCAGATTTATTCTGTCTTTTCCGGAATTATAGTAAAGATCGAACAGGTCTTGTTTAAAAGGGGTGGATGGTGTCGAGGCAGCCGCTCCCTTTTCATCTGAATGCTCGATCCGGATTACTTGCGCCCCGAGATCTGCCAGCAACCTTGAACAGAAACCGGCTGTGTTATCAGCCAAATCCAAAATTCGTATATGGGCGAGTGAACCTGTGATATCTTCTAAGGAACGCAATGGTTCAATCCGTTGGTTGTTGAAAGGGAATCTGTTTGGTTAGTGAACTGTTGGTCGTTTTATGGCCTGGTGATAACCATCGACCAACTTTTGAATGACTTCGGCAACCGGAAGAATTTCCTTGATCATCCCAACCGATGATCCCGCAAAGGTCTCTCCCAGATCCAGAAAACCCTCTAACTGGCTGATTCTGGAACGGCGGTATCCGAGAAATTCCGCTATCTCCTTCGAAGATGCACCTGATTTTTCAAGCTGAAGAAGCCGGCCTGAAAAACTGGTTTTCAGGTTCCGTGTGGGAAGCCGATTTCTGCCAGTAATGACCGTTCCTGTTTCATCGGCTTCGAGGATTGCCTGCTTGTAGTTCTCATGTGCCGGATTCTCATCGACTGCGATAAACCGTGTTCCGAGCTGTACTCCTTCAGCCCCGAGTGTTTCTGCCGCAGCCATGCCTCTGCCATCGACAATGCCACCGGCGGCAACGACGGGAACGCTCAGGGCGTCGGTCATCTGGGGAATCAGGGAAAAAAGCGGTATTTCCTCTTTACCGTTGTGAGCAGCCGCTTCAATGCCTTCTGTTATGACAGCATCTACACCGCAGGATTCGGAAAGCCTTCCCTGTTTGACGGAGCTGACGACATGCATGACTGTTTTATCCAGTTGTTTTAAAAGGTCCGTATAGAGTTCCGGGCTACCGGCTGCAGTGATGACAATCTTTACATCATGCTCAAGCAGGACATTAATCAGGATGCCGCTTTGACTGAGATCCAGTGGAATATTGACTCCAAACGGCCGGTCTGTCAATCGTCGGATCTGCCTGATCTGTTCCTCAAGATTCTTGATGACGTCCCCATCTGTTGGCATCCCGGCAAAAGGACTGATGATTCCCAAGGCCCCGGCATTTGAGACGGCTGCTGCAAGTCCGGCATCGGCCAACCAGAGCATGCCACCTTGTATGATGGGGTATTGAATTCCCAGTAGATCAGAGATCCGGGTTCTTTTCATCGGCCGCTCCGGTATAATAAACTCATATGGATTTGTATGTTGAGCGCCTATCATCTGCAAGTCATAATTGATCACTCGTTGAGGCCATAACCGGTTTGTGATTGATCGAATTGGTAGTGGTTAAGCGTCGCCTTCCCTGAAAGGCAGCCGGCGACGGCTACAGAAAAGGAGTTCAATCATCAAAGGATCACGTCTCTACGTATGTGTGCTTTTAATCTGAAGAAGGCAGCAGGCGTGGTTTCTGGAGCTGCATCTCTTTGCCGCAGCACTCCGGTTTGCCTTCCCCCGCTTTCGTGCAGAGAATCTGGGTTCCACATTCTTCACATTGATATCGCTTGCCTAGTTTAGCCATCGGTTGTCTCCTTCAGTTTATTTGCTTTTTATTTCTGTTTTCTGGCCACAGCAGTGCAATTCTCCCTGACCACCTTTGGTGACGATGTATTCTGCACCGCATTTCTTGCAGATGTATCTTTTTCCAACTTTGTTTGCCATTTTCTTTAATCTCCTTATT
>Ga0075122_10000842_pt1 | contig 23152 bp, 35 predicted proteins | sample AntAceMetag02UKB_FD_69790 | JGI IMG/M metagenome (GOLD analysis project Ga0075122, IMG submission 69790) | Saline lake microbial communities from Ace Lake, Antarctica - Antarctic Ace Lake Metagenome 02UKB | ecosystem: Environmental > Aquatic > Non-marine Saline and Alkaline > Saline | place...
GAGACGATAAGGTTCATTTTTCTTCTGTAAAGAAGAAAAAGGTGGTCGTCAAGGAAACAGGAAAAGTTCTAACTAGTTTAATAGGTTAGAAGCCTCAGGGCTTGCCCTGAGGAGTGTCACCTACTAAACTAATTAACGAAAACCAAGTGATTTGTTTAGAAGACTTACAAGTAAAAAATATGGTTAAAAACCATAAACTAGCTAAAAGTATTTCTGATTGTAGTTGGAGTAAATTTGTAGAACTAGTTAAATATAAGTGTGATTGGTATGGAAGGGAGTTGGTTCAGATAGATAAGTTCTTTCCTAGTTCTAAGCTTTGTAGTAATTGTGGAAATATTAAAAAAGATTTAACTTTGAAAGATAGAGAGTATCAATGTGGTTTGTGTAAGATTACAATTGATAGAGATTATAATGCTTCTCTTAATATTCTGAGAGAAGGATTAAGAATTTTTAAAAACAAGAACTGTCGGGACGACAGGGATAGCTCAGTAAATATACAAACATTAGTTTGTAGTTCCTGAGAATCTACTGCTTTTATAGTAGAAGAAGTTCAAAAAGAATTATTGTAATTAAAGTTTTAATATGATTTTTTTCGATTATAAAAACAAATATAAATTATAGATGTAAAGGAGTTCAAGTTATGAGTGAAGGAAATAAGAGAGATAATGTTCAAGAAGATCCAACATTGTTGTTAGTTAGTGGTAGTAAGGGAGACAAGGGTTCTGATAAAGAATATGTAAAGAAGTTGTCTAATGCTATTTTAGAGGTGTATTACAAGCATAATTTTATTGCTAAGTTGCGTTGTGTTGGTGCAGCGGCAGTTAATAATGCTATCAAGGCTTCTATTATTGCTAAAGGAGAGGCTTTAAAAAGAGGAAATTATATTCTTGTAAATCCTAGTTTTACAACAGTGACATTTCATGGTGAAGAGAAAACAGGAATTGTTTTAGAAGTTTGCGAAGGAAAAAGAGATTAATAAGTATTTAAAAGAGAAGGAGAAGATATGGAAAATTTAGTATTTAATGAGCAGGAAATTGGGAAAATAGAAGCTGCAGGAGAAGTACAATCTTTAAGTGATTTACATATGGTAGAAGATGTTGCTTTAAAAGTAAAAGGACTTACAAAGAAAATAGATTTTTATAAAATCTATAAGAAAAAGAAAACTTCGACCATAGATGAAGAAATTTCTGGTATTGAAAAAAGAGTTAATTTTTTAAAGCAAGTTATTCTTAAAACATTACAAGCAAATAATGAAAAAAGTTTGACTTTTCCAGGAACATGTAAGATTACTAGTCGTAAAGCAAAAGGGAAGTGGAATATATTGAATGAAGAAGAATTTATTCAATTTCTAGAAGAAAAGGGAGAATTGGATAAAATAGTTGAAACTGTAATACAAAATAAGATAGTTAAAAAAGAAGCTAGTAAATTATTAGAGATTTGGCAGACAAGCGGAGAGTTAGAAAATTTGGCTAATTGTGTAAGTAAGGAAGCTGATAAAACATCTATTTCAATTTCATATATAGAAGAAGATGATTCTTCTGATGAAATTAATAATGAAGCAGCAGTTCCTAAAAAGGCAGATTACGATTCTCTCGATTTTTAAATTATGAATATTTTTAAATTTTATAGAACGATTAAATCCGATGATCCTTCTGTTATTAAATCTTTTAAACAATTAAAGAATATTTATAAGATTATTCCAGAAACTGAGGGTTGTATAGAGAATATAAGTAAAGAAAAAGGTTGTGGAGGCTGGTGTTGTTCAATACAGTCTCCTCAATTTTTATATATTGAATTTCTTCATATCTGGCAATTTATAAAAGAAAATTGGAGTGGAAATGAGATTTGCGATATTCTTCAAAAGAGTATGTTGAATGTTATTAAGGGAGATACGACAAAGGGTTGTGTTTTTTTTGATAATGAAACTAAAAAATGTAGAATTCATGAAGTTAGAGGATACTCTTGTAGATTATATGGTATAACTCCCGAAGAAGAATTCAAAGTAAGATATGAGAGAATGAAAGAATTATATAAAAGTGTTCCAGGAGCAGTTTTAAGATATCAATGTAATTTGATTAAAACTATTGATGACAAAGAAGTAACAGTTTTTAATACTAATAGATGGTGGAATGAGTTAGTTCAAATAGAGAAAAAGATAGGCATAAAAGAAGAAGATATAAGCGATAAGCAAGGAGGTAGTTATAGAATGCCTCATGATCATATCTTATTATTTACTATGCCTGAAAATGTTTTATCAGCTTTAGCAGGAATATCTTTATATGATAATGCTCAAGATAAGATTGTGGCCGTTAGTGATTTGATGGGATTGATAAGAAATCATTTTAGGGGGAGTAATGAGCAATCAAAAGACACAAAGGATTGAAATATTACAATCTATTTATGATGAAAAGAAGGATCTTTTATCATTACATGTGCTTGATTTAGATACTCAAGAAAAGAAAAAGTGGGTTTTGTCAGGAGAGGATTTTGATTCTCTTATAAATCAAATTACTAAAACATCTTTTATCTTCTCTACTGAACAAAGAAAAAAGATATGTCCTACTATAGTTGGTAAAAAATTTAAAAATGTGATAGAGATTGATGTAGATTATGATAAAGATAACTTAAAAGAAGAATCTACAATAATTAAACATAATGAGTTTTTAGGTCCATATTGGGAATTATTTAGTAAGGTGGATTTAGGTGAAGATTAGAATGTTTGGTAGTTCAGATTGTGCAAGTTGCAAACAGCTTTTGTCTATATTAAAGACAAAGGATTTCGAGTTGGAATATATAGATGCTCTTGATGATAATAAAGATATTCAAGATTTTTGTGATGAACATGATGTAGATGGTTTACCTCATTTGCAGTTTATTCATACTAGTGGAAGTATGGTTAAAGAAATAAGAAGAGATGATTTGGATTTTGAAAAGTGGTTATTATTTTTTACTGGGATTAGAAAGAATGAAGCTAAATAAGTATCAAACAGAAGCAGTTAAACACATTAATGGGCCATGCCTCGTTACAAGTTGTCCGGGATCTGGAAAAACTCGAGTTCTTGTTGAAAGAGTTATTAATCTTATAAATAACGATATTGATCCTGATAATATTCTTTGTCTTACTTTTACAAATAAAGCTGCTAACGAGATGAAAGAGAGAGTTTGTAAAAGATTAGGTTTAAAAAAGGTTAGTTTTTTTATAGGAACATTTCATTCTCTTTGTGCTTCTTTATTAAGAAAAATAGGAGGTCATGCTGGTTATGCTTCTAATTTTACTATATTAGATGAGAGAGATCAGATGGATCTTATTTTTCAAGTAGCAAGATTGAATGGATTTGATATAGATAGAGGTAGTGCCTATAGAATATCTTATGCGGTTAATTATTATAGGGAACAGATGGAGGATTTTGAGTGGGTTGAAGATAAGTTGGGAAATCCTACTTTGATTAATGTTGCTAAAGAATATCTTGCTTCATGTAAAGAAAATAATTTTATTGATTTTAGTGGATTAATTTATGAAGCAATAAAAATTATAGAAGATAACAAAGATGTAAGAGAGCAAATACAAGAGACTTTTAAATATATTCTGGTGGATGAAGCACAAGATACAAATCAATCTCAGTTTTATTTGATTAATTTGTTAGGGGGTAAGTGGAAGAATATAATGTTAGTAGGAGATATAGATCAATCAATTTACAGATTTAGAGGAGCAAGATATCAGAATATAAAATTATTTTTAAAAAGACATTCAGATTGTAAAGTTATCTCTTTGTCTAAAAATTATAGATCTACTCCTCAAATAATTTCAGTAGCAGGTAAATTAATTAAAAAAAATAAAAGTCATATAAATATTAAATTTGAGACAGATAACAAAAATGGAGAACCTGTTAGATGTTATAAAGTTCCTAATCAGCTAAAGGAAGCAGGATGGGTTGCCAATCAGATGAAAAGATTAATAGATGAAGGAGGTTGGGATCCTAATGATATGGCAGTTCTTTATCGTATGAATAAAATGTCTGAGCCTCTTGAAAAAGAACTGACTTTAAAAGGAATTCCTTATGAAGTTATTGGAGGTTTTAATTTTTATGATAGAAAAGAAGTAAAAGATACTATTGCTATGTTGAGATTTCTTATAAATAGAAAGGATGGAGTTGCTTTTCATCGTCTTTGTAATTTAATGCCTGGAGTTGGTAATATTACAATAGGAAAAATAGAAAGAAGATCTAAAGATAAAAATATAGATTTAGTAGAAGCAAGTCAACAAGTAGGAGCGGAAATTAATTCTGTTAAGGTAAAAGCAGCCTGTCAAAAAATATCTTCTGTATATAAACATGATTTTGATTTTTCCAATCCTCCTAAATGTATCCAGACTCTTGTTGATAAATTTGGATTTCGTAGTTATTTAAAGGCAAAATATCCAGAAGATAAAAGAGATAGAAATGATAATGTAGATCAATTTATTGATGCATCTGGAATCTTTGTCGGAGAAGAAAATGGAATAGATAAATTTTTACAACAAGCGTCATTAATGACATCTAATGATAAAGAAGTTAAAGAGAATAAGGTTTCTCTTATGACACTTCATGCTGCTAAAGGGCTTGAGTTTCCTATAGTTTTTATAGTAGGAGTTGAACAAGGGATTTTGCCTCATCAAAGAGCTGTAGAAGAAAATCTGAATGGTATTGAGGAAGAGCGTCGTCTTTTGTATGTGGGAATAACTCGGGCTAAGAAAATACTTTATATAACATGGTGTAATTCAAGAATTGGCGTTGGGGGGAAAGGATTTATGAATAAAAGAAAATCTACTTATAGCCAATTTCTTAAAGAAATAGGATTGGTCAAAGAAGAGGAATTTTAAATGGAAGAGATCAAGACTATAGTAGTTAATATCCGGTATGAAGATCGAACTAAAGATGATTTAGTTTATATTGGCCGTGGAAGTAAGTGGGGAAACCCTTTTAGAATAGGAGAGGATGGAGATAGAGAAGAAGTTATAGAAAAATATAAAGAATGGATATTAAAACAGCCTAGTCTTTTGAGAGACTTATGTGAGTTAAAGGGAAAAAGATTAGGTTGTTATTGTCGGCCCTGGCACCATTGTCATGGAGATGTTTTGGCAGAATTAGCAGAGGAGAGATGTGAATCTTAATTATTATATTCCTAAATCAGGAATTATGTCATTGGAGATGGGATCTCATACAATTCCAATTAGGGGATTGAGTAGTTTTGATATTGATATTGATAGACTAACAGCTACTTATTATGTTTTGATTGATCCTAAATCTGATGCAAGACCTCTTTTGAGGGCAGGGGGAATAGATGATGATGTAATAAATATGAGACCTCTTGATATTGAGGCATTTGGAGTTTTTCTTTTTGATAATAGAGGTTTTAATTGTAATATTGGAAAATTGTCTTATATCCATACAAAACATGTTTATCGGGTTGATTTAAAAGTTTTAATAGATAAAAATAATATTAAAGATTATATATATACCAAAGAAGAAGATCAGGGAAAAGATGTGGATAGATTTGATTTAATGGATCTGGAGTAAAAAATGGATATTAGTTTAATTGATTGGAATAAGTTTATGCCTGGTAGTATAAAAAAAATGGGCATATGTTCTAATGATTCTTATGTAGAAATTGCAAATGTTGCTAATGTTAATGTAGATTATAAGGGTAGAATTATAATCAAAGAAGGTAAAAATGTGGGCGGGAATAGTCCAACAATTTTGTATGAAGTTACTTTAAAAGATGAACAAAAAACAATTTTATGGGATATGTATGAGGCTCGTGGAGGAGTTAAAGATATTCCGAGGATGCTCAATATTACTATTGGTATAGATTATAATGATGAAACTTTTTCTGTATATCCTTGTGTAGTAGAAACTGTTCCTGATATGTTGATAAATAAATATACAGGAAGCAACCGTTTTGGTCATGCAGGCATTATAAAGATAACTGTATATCTAGAAAACACTTCATATTCTTCAATGGAGTCTTTAGCAGATCTTGTAAAAGAGGTGAATAGGAAGGCGGAGATAAGTCAGGAAAAAAGAGAAATACTTAGAACGGAAATTGAAGCAAGACAAGAAAAATCTAAAAGAGAACTTGAAGAGAGAATAGAAAAATCTAGGATAGCAAAAGAAAAAGCTAGGATAGCAAAAGAAAAAGCTAGGATAGTAGAAGAAATGATGTTTTTGAGAAAAAGTATTATATGTGAGGTTGTAGATCTTGTGCAAGAGGTGAAAGATATAGAGAATGCTTATGGTATATATGATTTAATGGATATTGAAGATGACTGATTATGCAGATATGGGAAGACATTATTCTGGAGTTTTAGTTTTAGGTAAAAAAGAATATTCTTTTATCCTATACAGTCAAGAAGTAATATTTGATTCTTATAATGCTCCTATGATGAAAATGAAAGTTAATGTATTTGATGTAGATAAAGAATTTTTATTATTAGAGAGGACGGATCCAGGTCAAGAAGAGGTTATTCTTAGAATGGGAGATACTGAGTATAGGGGATTGGTTGATTGGTTGTCTATTGATTATGATTTAACAGGAACCGAGTATTATACCGATAGCCCTCCTTTTGCTTCTGTCTCATTAAGTTTTGTTTCTAAACTTTTTCCTGTTCCTGCTAAAAAAGAAATAATGTTAATGAATAGATTTGATTTAATGGATTTAGAATAATGAAATCATACGAAACACTTATAGATAAATATAAAGGACAAAATAAATCTGCTTTCATTTTAGGAGCAGGAACTTCTCTTTATTCCGCCTGGTCATGTTTTAGATTTTCAGAAATATTTAATCATGTAGTGGTTGCTGTTAATTCTGGAATAGTAGCAACTGAATGGGAAGAAGGAGATCCTGAAGATAGATATTGGATTTCTAATGATGCTTTATGTATGAGATGGACATGGTGGGATAAAGTTAAAAAAAGTAAGGCTACTAAGATAGTAAGAAATAGCTGGCTTAAACATGAAGATAAAATAAAAGATTTTTTAATATTTAATCCTAGACCTACTTCAGAAGATGTAGTTAATCCTGAAGATAAATCCTTGTGTTATCCTAGTAGCATTCCAAGTGCTATAGATTTATGTATTCAAATGAATATTTATCATATTTTTTTATTAGGTGTTGATCAGTATAAATGTGGGGATAAAACTCATTTCTGGCAACTTATGCCAGAAGAATATTATCAAAGGCAGTTAAAACCTGCTCAGGGACCTTGGGAACAACAAAAAAAGTCTTTTGGATTAAATATTAAATCTTATGAAGCTTTGAGAGAGTTTGCGATTGATAGGAGTACATTTATTCATAATTGTTCTCCTTTTAGTAAGGTTAATGTTTTTCATAAGATAGATTTTGAAAAAGCGTTAGATTGGATTGGAGAGAATTGAAAACTGATAAATTTAAAGATATACATAAGGGGCAAATTGGTTTTATATCGGGATCTGGTCCTAGTCTACATTCTTTTACAGAAGAACAGATCGATAAAATTCAACAGTTTCCCTTGATAGCAGTTAATTCTGCTATTATGAAATTTCCAAAAGCTAAATATTATTTAAGTGATGATATTGCCGTTTCTAATTGGAATTATTATATAGAACTATTGCCCAAATTGCCTTGTATTAAGTTATTGTATAAAGATAAATTAAAAAACAAGTGTGATCATTTAGATGATTGTTATCTATTTTCTCATACATGGTGGTACTCTCCAAAAGATAATAAATATAATTTAGATGGATTAAAACTAAATAAAACAGGACCTATTATAGGAGCAAGAACATCTGTGTCTTCTGGAGTGCATTTTTTGTTTCTTATGGGATGTAATCCTATTGTATTATTGGGTTGTAATTGTTGTTATAGTAAAGAAGGGTATAGATATTTTTGGCAGTATGAAGGAGAACAAAAGGCTTTTAGAGTTAATGGAGATAAGTCAATTGGTTTTCCTGGTAGGAAAAAATATATGGGAGAACAAATTGATAATCATTCTCTCGACTTTTTACAATATTGGAATTATTTTGTCGAAGTAAATAAAGATATTTTAGGAAAAGATTTAACTATTATAAATTGTTCTGATGGACTATTAGATTGTTTTCCTAGAATGAAGATTGAGGAAGTTTTAAAAACATATAAATAAAAGGAGATTGAAATGAAAGAAGATAGAACAGTTAGAACAATAGAAAAGCAAGATTGGTTTTTAGAAACAAGAGCCTCAAAAAAACAAAATATTGTGGGGTCTCAAAATATTAGTTCTGCACAAGTTTATTTGAAAGATTCGGATTACTATTTACAGGTTGCAAATGATAGGAGAGGTGCAGTCGGAGAAATTGGGAAAGTAGGGTGTTTCTATGATATTCTATCTGCTCCTCCTGATGTAAAAAATATTAAGGCAGCAGCAACAGCTCTCATCATACAAAAAGTCTATAATGATTTGTATGTTTTTAATGCTATGTTTAAGCAAATGAAGGAAGATGGAGTGCTGGAGGAAGAATTTGAGATAACTACTGAGGGTATCGGTAAGGTGATGTTAGATAATGAAGAATTAGTAACTTGGGTATAAGATGATAAATGGTAAAAAAATATTATCAGTTATAACAGCAAGGGCTGGATCTAAGGGAATACCTCTGAAGAATGTAAGAGAGTTATTAGGTAAGCCTTTAGTTAAATGGTCTATGGAAGCATCTCTTGCTTCTAAATATATAGATTTAACTGTCGTTTCTTCAAATTGTGAAAAAGTATCAGAAGTATATCTTAAGTATTTATTAGAGTTAAATAAAGATGTTAGAACTGATGATGAGTTTTGGTATGTGAGTAGACCTGAAAAATATGCTACAGATACTTCAAAAAATGAAGAAGCAGTAATATATTCAATGGAACAGGTTAAATTTTTTCATGCCTTAGAGTTTTCTGCTGTTATCAATCTCCAGCCAACCTCCCCTTGCAGACTAGATGGATTAATAGATAAGTGTTTAGAAGAATATTATAATGGAGATTATGACAGTCTTTTGACTGCCACAAGAACAACTCCTTTTTTATGGAGAAAAATAAATGGCAAGTGGGAATATACAGTAGATAAAAATGATTGTTGTAATAGAAAGATGAGACAGGAGTTTGAAGAATCTGAAACTGAAAAAGATTCAGAGTTTGTTTTTCATGATTGTGGATCGATATATATTACTGATACAAAAATTATGATCGATACTGAATGTCGGATAGGTCAGAAGCCTTGTATATTTACTGTAGAGGGTATAAATTCTCTTCAAATTGATACAGAATTTGATTTTCTTTTAATAGAGAATATGGCAAAAGCATATAATTTAAAAAATTTAATATAAATAGAGGATTTATTTCTGTAATACAGAAATAATATAGTGGTGATAGTATGAAAGAAAAATTAACGGAAGAAATTAGAGTTATGGTTCAACCTTCGTTATATAGATCTTTTAAAAAATCTTGTAATAAAAAGTATAAAACTATTTCGGAAGTTATTAGAGATTATATGGTTCAATATATAGAAACGGAAAATAAAAATGGGAAAAGTAAATAATCTTGAAGGGAAGAGATTCGGCAGATTGGTATGTAGCGACAAATATGAAATAAGAAGAAAAAATAATGGCACAAAGGCTTATTGGCTCTGTAAATGTGATTGTGGTAATGAAAAATGGATTAGAGGTTCTTCTCTTACTTCTGGAGGAATAGTAAGCTGCGATTGCTATAGAAGAGAAAATAATTCTATTTTGATGAAAAAGAGGATAGGTATAAGGAATATTGAGGGTAAAAGATATGGCAAAATAGTAGTTCTCAATCAATATAAGGAAAATAAAAAACAGAAATGTAAAAAATGGCTGTGTAGGTGTGATTGCGGTAAAGAAATGTGGGTAAAAACTAATGATTTATTAAAAAGTAACGTTTATAGCTGTGGTTGTTATAAGGGAAAAAATATACAAGGAGTAAAGGATTTAAGTGGTATGAAGTTTGGGAGACTATTGGTTAGTAAACAATATAGAAGAAAAAAATCTGGTAAATCTGAAGTAACACAATGGTTATGTTATTGTAGTTGTGGTAATAAAAAATGGATATTTTCAGGTTCATTATCTAAGATTAAAAATAGCACTAAAAGTTGCGGATGTTTAGCAAAAGAAATGGCTTCTAAATCTAACAGGAAGCCATGTGGATATGCCGCTATGAAAAGTGTTTATTCTCAATATAAGATAAGAGCAAGAAAAAAGAAGATATTATTTGAATTAAATGAAGAGGTTTTTAAAGATTTAACAACTCAAAATTGTTTTTATTGTGGTTCTGATCCTTTTAATTTATCAGCACCTCTTTTCTCAAATGGAAATTATTTTTACAGCGGTATAGATAGGGTTGATAATAGTAGGGGTTATGAAGTTGAGAATTGTGTTCCATGTTGTAAAATTTGTAATAAGGCAAAAGATGTTCTGTCCAAAGAAGAGTTTATGGATTGGATTAAAAAAGTTTATAATCATATTGAGAAGATGGCAGAAGTTAAAAATTTGGAGAGTTTATTATGAAAATGAGTAAGGATAATTTTTATTTTTTCTGGGGAGGTACATGTTCTCAGTGGGCAAATTTTGACATAGAAATAAACAAAGTGGTATACTGCACAAATGAACAATATATGATGGCTTCTAAAGCAGCATTGTTTCATGATACAGATGCTTATGAGGAGATTATGATAGAGAGTGATCCCTCAAAGCAAAAAGCAATAGGTCGTAAAGTTAAGAACTTTAATAAAGATGAGTGGGAGGAAATAGCGAGAAAAGTTGTTTATGAAGCAAATCTTGCAAAATTTACTCAACATCCTGATTTGTATGATTTCTTAATGGAGACTGGAGATAAGGAGATAGTTGAAGCTAGTCCTTATGATTGTATATGGGGAATAGGTTTAGGGGCTTCTGATGAGAGGATCTATGATCGAGACCAATGGAGAGGAACTAATTGGCTTGGAGAAGCTTTAATGGAAGTAAGGAAAGAACTAATATCACAAAAATTAGAAGAGGAGAGAAAAAATGAGAGCAACTAAAAAGAAATTAGAAGAACTTAGATGGATGTCACCTGAAGAGTTGATTCAGAGAAAAGAAGATTTGAATAAGCAGATGTTTGAGGTAAGACAACAAACTGTGGGCATGAAAGGTATGAATGCTGGAAGACCCCATATGTATAAAAAGATAAAAAAAGAAATAGCCAGAATTGAGACTATTTGGAAGGAAAAGAACTTCCATCTTAATCAGACCTAAGTTTGTCTCTTTGTTCTTGCTCTATCTCCTCTATTTCCTCTGGTTTGAAAGTAAGGGCATTAGATACTGCTTTTATATCTCTAATCATTTTAGATAAACCTTGTGCCTCTAGACTTGCCGCAGCGTCAGTGTGATGGAACATTCTGTCATCAATTACATGTCTCTCGAACCATCTGGCACCTAATGAATAGGCCACTGGTTCTGTGGCTATTCCTGCTGAATGATTAGAATAACCTACTTTATCGAACATTTTTGTTAATTCTATTATTTCTAGTAAATGAAGTTGTTCAAATGGGACAGGATAACCACTAACACAATGATAAACTACAATTCTATTTTTGAAATGTTGTAGTTGGAAATATAAACGAACTCTCTCTTTTCTAGAAGTCATACCAAGTGGGATGTGAATTTCTCCTTCATATTCATCATATAGTAGTTGGAGAAGATCAAAATTATTATTACATGCTGATGGTATTTTTATCATTTTTGGATTAAGAGAGATAACTTCTTTGGCACTTGTTATATCCCATACGGAAGTGGAATAATCAATATCTATGCTTTCACAATATTTCTTTAATTCCTTGTGTTTATCTATTGAGAGTTCCAAATTGATACGATGTTCAAGATAGGTGTCTCCATAGCTAAATAATTGATTAGGATGTGGTTTATACCAATATTCTTTTTTTACTGATTCTTTGGGATTTCTTTTTTGTGTTTTTAGCACATCTGCTCCTGCCAATTTAGCAAGAAGGGCAAGCTTCTTTGCTCTTTCTAGAGAACCAATGTGAGTTCCCCCTATTTCTGCTATAACTGTAAAATCTTTCATATCTTTATATCGACATAAAATAAGTGATTTCTAAAATGGTATAATATTGTCGTGATGAATTATAAATAAAAATAAAAGAAGGAGTATTTGATTATATTTAGAAATTAGTATTAGTAATAGATGGGATTTTAACGGAGATTATTAATGCTAATTAAAAAAAAGAGCTATAAGAGAAATAAAAAAACAGGAGAGATTGTTAAAAGACAGGTTGTTTCGGTTAAATGTGACGATTGTATGAAAGAATGGGAAACTTTATATGAGTATGTAAAATATAGAAAACTTAAAAAGATTTTGTGTAAATCATGTAGAAGTAAGTTGAATTTAAAATCACAGGTATCTTTATCTAAAAGGAGATGGGATAAAACAGATAGTAAGATATGTATTATTTGTTCTTTTTGTAAAAAAAATATAAAGAAATATCCATCTTTGATTAATAAGAAAAATAATTTTTGTAATATGAGATGTCGGGATCAATATGTATTAAAAAAATACGATATTCTTTATGATACTTTTAAAAAAAATATTGATGAAGTGTCTTATTTATTCGGATTAATACTTGGAGACGGACATCTCAGAAAAAGGGATCAAAAAAATACGACTAGAGTTAATATATCTTTTAATTCAAAAGAAGTAGATATGATAGAATTGGCAAAAAATATTATGAATAAATTGGAAATAAATTTTTATGATCAACGCGATAAGAGTTGTAATTGTTTAAATATAGGTTTTGTTTTGCCAGATAATTTATTAAAGAAATATGATATGTTGTGGGAAGGAAGCAAATTTAATAGTAACCCTTTTCCTACTAAGAAAATAATTAATAATATAAATACGGTTGTTGGTTTAATAAATTCTGATGGTTGTTGTAAAACTAGAAAAGGAATAATTAGAAATATAACATTTTCTAATGTAACAAAGTCAGTATATGATGCTTTTATTCGTTGTATGGATTTTCATAAAATATCTCACACTGATGGAATAAGTAAGGGAAGATTAGACAAAAGAACGGGTAATAAAAGTAAAGATGCATTTTGGACATATATCGGGGTAAAAGGTATCAGTACTATTTTTAAGTTGAAAAAATATATTTTAAAAGAAGAGGGGACAAATTGTGTCAATTAATTTTAAAAATATAAAAGTTGTTTGTTTCGACCTAGATGGGGTCCTTACCGATGGTATCTATCAGGTTAATAGTAAAGGGGTTACAACTAAATCTTTTTATACTAGAGATTTTTCTGCTTTAGAGCAACTGTTGAAGAATGATATAAAAGTGGTTATAATTAGTCAATCTAGTGATAATTGTATTTTAAGAAGGATTAATAATATAAGAGAGAAATCTCGTTCTAGTATATGGAAGAAATGTTTTGATGAGAAGAGTCTAATATTGTTTCAAGGAATAGATGATAAATGTCGAGATATAGGGTTCCTTGTTCTTAGTTCATTAGGTTGTTTTGGAGAAAAATTTTCTTGGGATAATGTTGCTTATATGGGTGATGCAGAAAATGATATTGAATGTATGGAGAAAGCACATTATACAGGTTGTCCTTCTGATGCTATAGAGGAGGCTAAAGAGAATAGTAATTATGTGTCGAATTATCCAGGAGGGAAGGGTTGTGTTTATGAGTTTATTTTGCACATTTTAAAAGAGAGGGAAACAAATGGAAATACTAGAACCTAATACAGGGGAGAATATAAAATATATTTCTAAAGAATTTACTTATGTTCGTGTAATGGATTTTAATTTGAAAGAAATTTTGAAGGAAGTGGTTGTGTCTCCTGGACAGCATTCTTGGGAATGGATTTCTTTGTCTTCTGATAGAAAGATAGATATTAGCAATTTACAAGGAAGGTATTCTACCTTTGATAATACAATTAATAGATCAGTCAATAATCCTTATTGTTCTATATATTCTTTTGGGGATTTTAGGGAAATGATGAAAAACTGGGATAAGATAGTATATAGAGACTCTATCACAACTCAGTATGAGGGGAAATAAAAGTGTTTTATTTATTTTGTTATTTATATCTAGGTTTTTTTTGGGAAAGAATCTGTCAACTAGATTTTACTGCCAATGAAGATCGTGGGATTTGCAAGTGTTTTTTTAATGTGCTATTATGGCCTATAAGTTTTAGTTATAGTATTTTAATTTATATAATAGGAAAATTAAAATGTCAGAATATAGAGTAGTAGACGTTGAATTCAGGAATGAAAGTGTTTTGATAGAAGCTCTTCAATCAATGGGTTATAAACCTGTAGTAAGTGCTGAAGCTCGACAGCTAGAAGGTTATCAAGGAGATGCCAGACAGCAGAAAGCACATATTATAATTCCTCGTAAACAAGTGGGCAGTGCCAGCAACGATGTTGGTTTTGAGAGGGTTGATAAGAGTTTTAAACTTCATGCCTCTCAATATGATGGAGCTTGGAGGGATAAGGGTGCTAAATTAAAAACATTAAAACAAACTTATTCTGAAAAATTTGTTATGAGAAAAGTAAGAAAGAATTCTAGGATGTCTTTAAGATCAAGGACTCTTACTAAAGATGGAAAAATAAAGTTAAAAGTAAGAACGTTAATTTAATAGGTAAAGGATCTTGGTATGTCGGAGTTTACAGTTATTGATGTTGAGTTAAGAGAAGAAGATTGTCTTGTGGGTGCCCTAAAAAAAATGGGATATAAACCTGTAGTTCACAAAGAATCTGTTGAATTGCAAACATATTATCAGGACAGAGTAAAACCAAAGGCACATATCGTGGTTAGCAAGGGTCAAGTAGGAGGTTATGGTGCTGTTGGTTTTGAAAGACAAGAAAAAGGTGGCTTCAAGATGCATATCGATGATATGGATAGGCGTAGATTTAAAATGGGTAAGCTCAAACAAACCTATGCAGAACAAAAGATAGATAAAGTTATAAAGCGTAGGGCAAAATTTTCAGTAAAATCCCGAAAAGAGGAAGAGGGTAAAATTAAAATTAGACTGAGGAGAAATTTTTAAGATATGGGTAGATTAAAAGGGAAAGCAAGAGCAAATGCAAGTAAAAGAGAAAGAAATAAGATTAAGAATGATGGAGTGTTGTATAGAAAAAAGATGATATCTAAAATAAGGAAGTTTGATGATCCTATTTTAGAAGCAGAATGTAGTTTGGTTGATAGTGAAGAAGATGTTTCTTTGATAATTAAAGAGTTGACAAAGGTTCTTAAAGCTACTAAAGATGGGATAGGTATATCTGCTCCTCAAATAGGCTATACTAAAAAGATAATTGCTATAAGACCTGGAGGTTGGAGAGGAAAGATCTCTGTATTAATTAACCCAGAGATAGTAGAACAAAGCGAAGAAACTATTAGAGGTATCGAAGGCTGTCTTTCTTATCCAGGAATACAAGCTCCTGTTGAAAGACTTAAAGATATTGAAGTTAAATATAAAGATGAAGAAAATAATCTAAAAACAGAGAAGTTTCAAGAATTAAAGAGCGTTATTATTCAACACGAAGTAGATCATTTGATAGAAGGTTGGTGTAAAGTATATTATGCCTGGAAAGAACAAAAAAAGGAAAGTAAAGACGATTAGCGGGGACTCTCGCCTTTGCGAGGGCAAAGATGGCAAACTGATGTGCCTTCTTTGCCCTCATTCTTGTGTATTAAAAGAAGGTGAATCTGGTAAGTGTTTAGTCAGAAAATCAGATGGTGAAAAAATATATTTAGATGCTTATGGTCATTTAACAAATATAGCAGTTGAGCCTATTGAAAAGAAACCTATTACTCATTTCTTGCCAGGTACAAAAACTTTATCTGTGGGATCTTTCGGGTGTAACCTATTTTGCAAATTTTGTGAAAATTCTCATATAAGTCAAACTAATGAGTATCATGAAAGTTTTATATTCACTCTTAATGAAATTATTAAAATGGCTATTAAGAGAGAGTGTGCATCTGTCTGTATGACTTATAATGAGCCTATTATTCAATATGAATATCTATTGGATTTGGCAGAAGAATGTCATAAGAATAATTTAAAATTTGTGATAAAAACAAATGCCTTTGTTAATAAAGAGCCTTGGAAAAAAATATGTCAAGTTGTTGATGCCGTGAATGTAGATTTTAAAGGGCATGAAAGAGCATATAAAGAAATTTGTGGTGTTAGCCAATATGTTATAAAAGAGAGATTAGAAGAGGCTGTTAAAAGTGGAGTTCATTTAGAAATTAGTGTTCCAGTTTATAACGATCAGCTCCAGTCTATGAATAAGGTTGCTCAGAGAATAGCTTCTGTGTGTTTAATGCAGAAGAGAGATGCTCCTGTAATTCCTGTTCATCTTCTTAGAATTTTTCCTGCTAATAAGTGGGAAGGAGTATCAGCAACTAGTCAAGAAACTATTGAATCTGCTCGTCAAATCTTTCATAGTTGCGGCATAGAAAACCCAACTATTCATATCTAGGGCTTTTTTAGCCCAATATGAGGGTTTTTATTTTCACTGAAGTGAAATTTTATAGTTTTATAGGGATATGAAGTAAATTAATTAATATTTTTTAGGAGTTTGTAAAATGAAGAAGATGTTGTTGAATTTAATGTTAATGTTGATTGTAGTAATTTCATCAGGTTGTGCTTCGATTTTTTGTGGGGCAGATAAGACTATAAATATTTCCAGCATACCAAAAGGTGCTAATTTCTCTATCAGAAACAGAAAAGGAAATATTATAGAACAAGGGATAACTCCTACAAATGTTTCATTGAAAAGGGGTTCTGGTTGGTTTAAAGCAGGAGACTATACTTTGAGTATGAGTAAAGCAGGCTTTACAACTACTAATCAAAAAATAGAACAAGGTCTTGAAGGTTGGTATTTTGGAAATATTATTTTTGGTGGGTTAATAGGAATGGTTATTGTGGACCCATTAACTGGGGGGATGTATACCCTTGACGATATTGAATTAGAATTAAGTCCCGAAAAACAATCCGATATGCTAAAATCCCAAATTAAGAATTTATATAAAAATATTCCTCAACCTAAAATTGAATGAATATAATGAAATAAACTTATTAGGGCGAAGCCTAACAGATATATAATCTGTTGGGCTTTTTTTTGCCCAAAAATAAAATAAAAAAGGATATTTCTCTATTCATGTCGAAATAAATATATGTATTAAACTACATATATAGGAATTTTGATATGATAAGAACACAAATATTTTTTACTAAAAGACAAAAGAGATTTTTCAAGAGAGAGGCTAAGAGACTCCAAGTATCAGCTTCTTCTTTAATCAGGCGTGTATTGGATCAACATATAGATACATACGCAAAAGATAAAAAGGGAGGGAAGTAGGTTATGGAGAATAAAATAGAAAAGTCTGAAGAAGAAAAATTAAAGCGGAGAAAAGAACTCCAGAGAGCATATTATAAAGAAAATAAAGAAAAAATAAACATAAGATGCAAAAAGTATCATGAAGAAAATAGAGAAAAAATAAGAATAAGGCGTAAGAAGTATTATGAAGAAAATAAGGAAAATAGGGAAAATAGGGAAAATAAAGAAAAACGTAAAAAATATCTAAAACAATATCGTAAAAAAAATAAGGAAAAAATAAGAATAAGACGCAAGAAGCATTATGAGAAGAATAAAGAAAAGATATTGGAGACTAGTAGAAAATGGATGGAGAAAAATAAGGAAAAGTATAATAAGTATATAACGGAATATATTAAAGAAAATAAAGAAAAACGGAGAGAATGTAGTAAAAAGCATTATGAAGAAAATAAAGAAGAAATAAGGATAAAATTTAAAAAATATTATGAAGAGAATAAAGAAAAATATAGGAAAAATGGAAAAAGGTGGAGAGAAAACAATAAAGAATATATTAAAGAATATAGCAAAGAATATGAAGAAAAGCATAAGGAGAGGATAGCAAAAAGGAAGAAGGAGTATAGGAGTAGGCCAGAAGTTAGAGAAAGAATGAGAAAGAATTATAAAAAATATGATGAGAAAAGATGGAAAGATCCTATATATAGATTTAATAATAATATGTCAAGATCTATTCGTCTTTCTTTAAAGAAAAATAATTTAAGTAAGAATGGTAATCATTGGGAAGATTTAGTAGGTTATACATCTCAAGAGCTGAGAGATCATTTAGAAAGCTTATTCCAGCCAGGAATGACTTGGGGAAATCGAGGAAAATGGCATATTGATCATATAATTCCTCAATCATTTTTTCAAATTAAAAGTATAGGAGATGTAGAATTTAGAATGTGTTGGAGACTAGAAAATCTTCAACCATTGTGGGCAGTGGACAATATAAGAAAAAAGGATAAAATTCAGAGAGGGAAAATATGGTAACGATCTGCCACGTCATAGGAAATCTAGGAATCGGTGGGGCACAATCTATGCTCTTTGAGCTTTACTATGCTATCAATAAACACTATCCGTCTTATAAACAACTTATAATATCTAATGATGATAGGAGATCTGATAGAAAATTTGTATCATCTTTTGGTATGGAGTATGTGGTTAAGAAAGGTATTAAAGATATATTAAAAAAAGTAAAAGGTAAAGAAAATCCTATTGTTTTTTATCATAAGTTGGCAAGTTCTGCCCCTGCTATTGTTAAGGCAATTAAAAAGGATAAAATTCCAGTTATAGTTATTAATCATACTCTTTTTAATTCAACTAGCTGGAGAAATGTTAATTATTGTGATGCTATGGTTGCCGTTAGTTACCATATGAAAAAGAAGATAAAGAAATGGTATCCTAAAATGAAAAGAGTTGTTAGCATTCATAATGGTGTTAATTCTAAACCATATGACAAGATAAAAGCAGAGAGAAGTTGTAGTAATGATGTTTTATTAACAGGAAGAATAAATAGGATTTGTGGTTGGAAACATTCAGATGACTGGATTAAGTGGTGTTTAAGTGTGAAACTTCCTAAAAAAATGATTCATCAATATATAGGAGATGGACCTTATGTTTCAAGAGCGAGGTCTTTTGCTCACAGGGCATCTAAGGGAGGTAATAAGGTTAATATGTTGGGGCTTATTAGTAATTTTCATACTAAAATTTCAATTTTAAAAGGTTGGGATTTGTTTTTATATGAGACTAGAAAAGATGAGGGAATAAGTATGTCTATTTTAGAAGCTTTGTGTTGTGGAGTTCCTGTTATTTGTAGTAATCATTATGGTAATAAGGAAATTATTAAAAATGGGATTAATGGTTATGTTTTTAAAAGTAAAGAAGATGGAAGAAAAATACTGAGTAGATTGTGTTCTAATCCTAAAGAGCTGGAGATGTTAAAGAAAACGACAAAAGAGCATTTTCAAAAAAATCTAGATGCTAAGTTTGCTGCTGATAAATATATAGATTTAGTTGATGATATTATAGGAAAAAAGAAACCAGTTATAGAAGTCCCAGAAACTATTACAAAAGTGTCAGAAATTATTGTAGAGGATAATATGAAAGAAGAAAAGGATAAATTTACTATTTTAACATCTGCTTATAATAAAGAGAAATATATAAGAGATTGGGCTAATTCTATTTTGAAACAAAAATATAGACCTCTTGAAGTTATAGTTGCTAATGATTGTTCATCAGATAAGACTTTGGATCTTTTGATGTCATTTGTTGAAGAATTTGACCAGGCAGGTATAGGATGTAAGCTTCTTAATAATACAGGAAGATTATATTGTGGGTCTTCTTATTGGCTTGCTGTAGGACATGTTACAGGTTCGTATGTGGGAGTTTTAGATGCTGATGATATGTTAGTTGATGATGCTGTGGAATATATTATGGGATTATATAAGAAATATCCTAAAACGGCATGGATATATACTCAATTTCAAATATGTGATATAAATATGAAGGTAAAAAGACGGGGCTTTTGTTGTGCTCCTAATAAAGGAGAGAGCCTTTTGTCTCTTGCTGATAGAGGGATACATGGATACGGGCATTGGAGAACTTTTAACCAACAAATAGAAAAACCTGATAAGTTGTTTGGTAAGGACATGAAGTGTTCTGTCGATAAATATATGGGTTATAGATTAGAAGAATTTGGACCAGGAATGTTTGTTGATAGGGTCTGTTATAATTATCGTCAATATCCTGTTGGTTTTAAAGAGTCTGTTTCTTCGACTAAACATGCTATGGATGTTTGGAAAAATGTTGTTAAAAAAGCTCATAATAGAAGAAAAAAATATAATTATAAACCTTTTCCCATTAAGGTTCATAAAATATGAAAAATACATTAGAGTTTTATCAAAATATTTATGAACCATTGTTTAGAAAAAAAAAGTTAAAATATTCTACTCAATTTACTACATCTTGGACTTCTTTGATGGCTTTTTATGCTTTGGCAAGGAAAGAAAATTTAGAGATTAAAAAAGTAATAGATGTTGGTTGTGCGAGGGGAAAAACTTTTAAATCCTGGTTGGAACATAATATTGATGTTGTTGGAGTTGATGTTTCTCAGTTAGCGGTTAACAAATGTATAAAAAAGGGGTTTAAGGCTCATGTAGCATCTGTTACAGATCTTTCTATTTTTCCTGATCAATCATTTGATTTGTATTTTGCTACTGACATATATGAACATTTAAGAACTGAAGATCTAGATGATGCGATTGAAGAAGCAAAAAGGATTACAAAAAAATATTTTTTAATAAAGCCTTTTCCTGGAGAAGATGCTAGGAAATCTCTTCATCTTACTTGTTGGTCTCTAGGAGAGTGGGAAGATTTTTTTTAGGAGTCATGATTTTAATGTAAGAAGAATTCCTGAAAATTATGATTTTAAATTAACAGGGTTTTTTCTTACTTTAGAAGATTAATTATGAAAAAAAAATTTACCATATTAACTGCTTCTTATAATTGTGCTAGGTATCTACCTGATTTGGTTGATTCTGTTATTGCTCAAACATATAGACCAATAGAACATATTATAGTTAATGACAAATCAACAGATGGGACTTTAGGTATGATTGATGATATATCTATTAGATATAAGAAAGGAGATATAGAATTCAAATTTATTGATGCTCCTAAAAAATTATATTGTGGATCTTCTTATCGTTTATCTTTGAAAAATGCTACAGGACATTATTTTGGAGTATTAGATTCAGATGATGCTTTAGAGCCTTTTGCTTGTGAATATGTTTCTTCTATTTATGAAAAATTTCCAGAAATAGGTTGGATATACACTCAATATAATAAATATAATAGGCGTATGGATAGGGTTATAAAAAAGGGCTGGTGTGCTCCTCCTGATAAGGACAAGACATTGTTGGATATGGCTAAGAAAAAAGTTCATAGATATTCCCATTGGAGAACTTTCTCTGATAGAGTTCCTAAAAGAAATACTCTTTTTAAGAAAAAACTAAGATGTTGTGTTGACAAATATTTAGGTTATAGATTAGAAGAGTTGTCTCCTGGCCTGTTTGTTAATAAAGTATGTTATAAATATAGGACAAGAAATAGAGGAGAGAAACCTATTGTTCACAATGAACCTTTAAGAAAGGTTTGGTCGAAAGTTATTCAAGAGGTTTCTGATCGTAGGAAAAAAGGAAATATAAAATGTTATTCTATTCGAAAATATAAATAATATGTCTATTCGAGTTCATATACAAACTGAAAAATTTAAAGCTGGTCCTGCAGTTTTTCGGTCTCGTCTTATAGAAGCTTTGGGAAAGATAGATGATATAGAAGTAAATACTAAATCTATTGATGGTTGTGACTTGGAGATTGCTTTTATTAGGAGAATAAAGAAGCATAATAAACCATATATTTTAAGAGTAGATGGTTGTTATTATGAAAAAGGGAGGGAATCAGGAAATAGAGGAATGTTAAAGTCAATGTCTTTAGCGAGTCATATTATTTTTCAATCTAATTTTGCTCTTAAATTATGTGATCGTGTTTTAAGTAAAAATGGTATTTCCGTTAAGAATTTAAATCATTCTATTATATATAATGGTATAGATGGGGATTATATTAATTCTATTAAAAAGAGTAAGAAGATTGAACCGGGTTCTTTTGTGGCTTGTGCTGGATGGAGACCAAATAAGCGTCCTCGATCAATGATAAAAGGATTTCTTAAGGCGGGAACTAATAGACATTTATATATCATTGGTGGAGGAGGCTTGGGGGGGAATGAATTAAGTAAGAAATATAATTCTAAGTATGTTCATATACTAGGAGAGATGTCAAATAAAAAAACAATATCTATTATGAAAGCGTGTGATTATCTAATTCATTTGTGTCATATTGATTCTTGTCCTAATGCTGTGATAGAGGGGTTGAGTTGTGGATTGAATGTTCTATGTACTAATCTAGGAGGAACTAGGGAACTCGTTGGACCTGATGGAGTTATCTTGGAAGTTGATCAATTTTGGAAAGGGAAACTTTTAAGGAAAATGGATTTAGATAATGTTAAATCTTCTTTAGTAGCAAAAGGTGTCAATTCTTTGCTAAAGATTAAAACTAAACCAGATGTAAATATCTTTAGTATAGATATTGTTGTTAATAAATATGCAAAATTAATTAGGAAAGTTGTTAATGGAAATTAAATGTAAAGGAAATAGTAAAATAAGTTCATTGAGGCTTAATCATAATATAATTTTAAGAGAAGAAATATCTAAGATTGAAGGAGTGAAAACTGTTTTAGATGCTGGAGGAAGTCAATCTCAGAATGATAATCAGGGGAAATTATATAAAGATTATTTTCCTTTTGTAGAGTATTATACTTTAGATAGTAATAGGGGAGAATCTGGAGATAATCATTTTAATATGAATTTGCACGATTTGTCTTCATTAAATAGAAAATTTGATTTAGTATTATGTACTTCTGTGTTAGAGCATGTTAAAAATCCATTTATAGTAGCTCAACAATTAGAGAATGTTAGTAATAAATATATTTTTGTTGTTGTTCCTTTTATGTTTCCTTTTCATGCGAAATCGAATGGAATAGTTAAAGATTATTGGAGATTTACAGATAGTGGTTTGAGAGAATTATTTTGTAATTTTGAGGAGATTTGGATAAAAAAAATTAGTTCGGTGATCAGTGTTGTTAAGGATAAGAAAGTTGTAAAGAGCGCAAAG
>Ga0075122_10000843_pt1 | contig 23138 bp, 20 predicted proteins | sample AntAceMetag02UKB_FD_69790 | JGI IMG/M metagenome (GOLD analysis project Ga0075122, IMG submission 69790) | Saline lake microbial communities from Ace Lake, Antarctica - Antarctic Ace Lake Metagenome 02UKB | ecosystem: Environmental > Aquatic > Non-marine Saline and Alkaline > Saline | place...
GAAAATGACCACAAAGGTGAAAATGTCAAAAGAGGTTTACGTGCCAAGTGTGAGAAGGGCTGGCGACCTGGTGTTCCCCCACTCGGATATATACATGACAAATATGCTGACAAAGGTAGTAAAAAAATATTTATTGATCCTAAAAGATCACCATATATTAAAAAAATGTTTGAAAAAGTTGCTCATGAGCAATGGAGTGGTCGTGATTTATTGCGTTGGATTAGAAATGAAACTGATTTTAAAACTAGGAATAATAAAAAAGTTTATTTAAGTACAATTTATCAGATACTATCTGAACCATTCTACTATGGTGAATTTGAATATCCGGTTAAAAGCGGTAAATGGTATCAAGGTGGATATGATCCAATTATTTCCAAAGAATTATTTCAAAAAGCGCGTGAACAATTAAGCAGAGATCAGGTTGAACGGCATGAATGCAAGGAATTCGCTTTTACCAAACTTATGAAATGCGGACACTGTGGATCAGGCGTCACTGCTGATGAAAAATTCAAAAAACTGAGTGATGGCTCAGTTATAAGATATGTCTACTATGGATGCACTCGATCTAGAGATTTAAACTGCAAAGGTGGATATTTAAGAGAGGAAAAATTAGTTAAACAACTTTCTAAAATACTAGATAAAATCAATCTAGATGAACTTGGTATTCAAGGTCAATTTAAAGAAGAGGTTGAAAGGTATTACAAATTTAGTAAAGGGGTACTTGGAATAAGTGAAGATTTTGAAAAGCAAAAAAACATTGATATTAGAAATTATGCTAAATATTTATTAAAAGAGGGATCTATTTTAGAAAAACGAGAATTACTAGCTAATTTACAGAGTAAATTAGTTATGAGAAATAAAAAAATATACAAACTTTAACTGGCATTATATTCATATACGATTTTTTCTTCAATTTCAGTTAAATTTTTATCTTCACTAAACCTATCATTTGGCACTACTCCCTCATTAAGAACATAAACAAAATCGTTCTTAGAATATAAACCGTCATCCTCGCTTATTGACTTTTGTACAGAAGAACATTTAGCCAATAGACATGCCAATTGATAGTCCTTGTCTATATATCTAGTATTATTATTAGGATGAGCATAAGCGTTATGCTGAGTAGCAGTCAGTAAAATAAGGTTTTCTAAAATCGCTTCCAGTTGAGGGAAAGAATTTCTTGGAAAAATATGGTGAACTTGTGTTGCATTACCAACTGAATATTTATCATGCACTTCACTGTTTGGAAAATGGTATCTTCTTATTTTTTCCTTAGCATGATTTACAAAAGCCTCCTTCGATTTTTTAACTTCTTTTTTTGCTCTCTCTTCATGTGCTTGTCTTGTTTCGCCTTTTAATTTTGCAATATCTCTCCAGTTTCTCCTGTTATACATTAATTCATCATAAGTAATGATATCATTGGAAAAAATACCTCCTTTTGTACCATGTTTTTTTCTTGAATAGGCTAATGGATTAATTACTTTTGTAAAAATTCTTCCAGGTTCATGTTTATTGGTATTATTAATACCAGTATTTTCATATAAAAAATCTCTAAATCCATCCTTTAATTCTTTAAAATTTTCTTTATTATTTTCTTCGAAAAATTTATTAAATAAAACCCAAATTTCACTATCCTTTAAAACTTTTTCAAGATATATCACAATAAAATCCAGTGAATTTCTTTCTTTGATTGAAATGAATTCCAAGAGATTTCTATTTTGTACTTTAAAAATATTTTTATTCCCCTCCTTTTTACACTCCAAAATCTTAGAGTAAGATAACATTTTTAAAGGTTGTTGGAAAAATTTATCATATTCACTTTTCGCAGATTTTGTCATTACATCTGGTTTGTTAAATATGTCTTTAACATTAACATTAGCATAATCACTTTCCCATATATCTTTTGTTGTAAATTTTAAAGAATTATTATCCTCTGTAAATTGCAAAACACAATCAGCTATGATTGACAAAACATCAGGTGTGACTTTTTGATCAATAAAACGAGCATCTTTAGAAGTGCGTATATCATAATTAAATTTATTTAGATATCTGTTTATTTTATCCATCATATTTTATTTTTTTAATCCAAAAAAATAAACTGAATTGCTATCTATGTTTAATGATCTTGTCCCAAGATTTCTAGACAACATATAAAACTTTCTAAACTCTTCTGATGAAAAAAAATCTAAATCACTTTTTTTTATATCCACTGACGCTTTAGATGTTAATATGGCCACTGATCCATCTGTTATGCTATTTTTAGGCAAAAAACATGCCCTAGGATTATACGTTAAATTGGGGACAAGAACACAGTCTTTTTTATTTAAAAATTTATTAACAACAAATTTTGATAAAATCTTCTTATCAATATAACTATCATAACCTTTTATATTTAAAATCTCATTATTTCCTATATTTCTAGATTTAAGAACCCTGATATCTCCACTTAACTTTGTGTATTTTTTTGTAATAACCCTATCTCTGAACGCATCAAATATGTTAAAATTCATATTCTTTAACATCAGATCAAACTCTTTACCTCTATACAAAATCCAAATTGGTAACTTGTTATCAAAAATATAATTTTGATTTAAATATCTTACATCATTTGTTATATAAGATTCAACTTTTATCTTGTGAATTTTTGTGTTTTTTGTACTTAGTAAAAAACCAATAGTCTCAATCTTTACTCCCGTGAATCCTTTTTCGCCATAATCAACTATATATTGAAAATTGTATTTTGACAACAATTCTCTCGTTTTATTAAAATCTGGCGCAGAAAGAGTACTTTTAGGAGAAACGAGTGCAACAAAATCTCCTAAACTTAATGATTTCTCTACAAAAAAAGAAAAAATGTTATTAGTTTTATTGTTGTATCTGTTTTTTTTATATTGATCTAGTAAATTTTTAGATTTTACAATTTTACCAAAAGGTGGATTTCCAATTACAATATTATATCGCTTATTAAACTTTCTTAACAAAAAATCATCATTAATAAAATTAATATGAATATTTTTAGGTACATCAAGGTGAGACAGCAATTCCTTTAAAACTTTTATAATATTTTTATCAATATCAATAAGATCAATAACAACCTCTGGGACATCTGCATATTTTTTAATTAACAGTGGTAAAAAATTCCCTGAACCAACCGCTGGTTCTAAAATTCTTAATTTTTTAAACTGATCTGCATTCGGCAACTCTTTAATTAAAGAAAAACAAATATCCTGTCTAGTATAATAAGCGGCATGATTTTGTCTTTCAGAATTAGATAATTCTGAAATTTTTAATAAAATAGCAAATGGTATTTTGTTTTTATTTCGTTCTAGAAATTGAATTAAATTATCATATTCAGTTAAATTATTTTTTTTTATAATTTTCTTAATATCTGTACCGCTTAAATCAGTCTGAATTAATTTTTTTTTTATTTTTTCAGCGATTTGTCTAAAAATTTCGGTTGGCACAGCCTCACCTATAGACTGCCTAATGTTTATATCTTCCTTATCTATTATCTTTCGCTTTTTATCTTCCGCTAATTTATTTATTTCATCAATATTTTCCTTGGTCCACCTAAATGTATTCGGAATGGACATCATTAACATTAATTCACGTACACTAAACACCCTATTATCCTTAGGGTGAATAGTTGATTGGCTAGCAAGAATATCATTTCTTGTATGTATACATGGTCCAACTTTATTCCAAAAACATCTTGTATACTTATCGCCATTTTTATTTTTATTAAAAATAATTTTCCCATCAACCAATCTATGGGGTCGTTTTTTAAGATCTTTATTCTGAAAAGCACTTTGACCCTCTTTGGTATCTTTTATCCAATCCAGCATGTGCGGAGAATACTTTCTAAAATTATGATAAATATCATCAGGGCTAATTTCTCCCATCCTTTTTAACGACGGTAAGTATCCGATAACCTCCCTTAATGTCTTTTCTTTTTTATGGCCTGGAAAAATATCATAAGGCGTCACATTAACCAAGTCTTTTCTTGTACCTATCACAACCGCTCTGGTTCTGCTTGAAAAACTACCAAATTCTTTAAAGTTTATAACTTGAGATAATATATTATAATCACCACCGAGATTATTTTCTATAGCTTCTCCAATTTTTTTATCTTTCCCATCTGTATCAGTACACAACGTATTTAGAAAAGATCTAACATTTTCGTATATAAAAAATTTAGGCTTTAACTTTTTTGTTATTTTAATAGACTCTACTATAAGAGAATTTCTACCTTTTTCATCTTTTTTCTTATGATTCGCCACGGAAATACCTTGACAAGGAGGTGTAGCAATTAAAACATCTACATCTTTTATATTCTCGTTCTTTTTCCATTTAGCAACTTCGTTAAAAATTTTAGAAACAACTTGTTTATCTCTAATATCTCCTGATATATAACCTGTTTTATTTTTACACTTATTATTGATTTTTTGTATATTCAATCTTCTTTCTATAATTTCATTAGTCGCAATACATTCAAATTCTTCCATCTTAAAACCATAGCAACCTACGCCAGCACTACTAAACAAACTTATATAATTTAGCTTATTGGAGTTTTTCATATATATACACATTATACCATACAGCCAAATTTCTTGGAAGGATTTTTTGGAAGAATTGGCCAAACAAAAAACACCTCAAAAAAGAGATGTTTCTTGCTTTCTACTACGTCTTTTGATGAGAACAGGTCTCTCGAAAGACGCACTAGGTTGGCTCCGCGGGTCGGACTCGAACCGACGACCAATTGGTTACACCTAATCCCTAAATTACTTTAAGGGGTGGACTATATCATTACCTTAGTCTAATTTAATATTAAACCTTAGGTACAAGGCGCTTCCCCCAATTTTTTATTGGAGTACTCCCCGAAGGGATAGTCTCTGAACCTTCCCTATAATATAATAGGGCTTGGATGCTGATTACCCTTATTAAAAGGGCTTCCAGTCAGTTCACCTCGTTTTCATCCTAACATTTCTATTAGGAGCTGCGATTAAACCTGCATGAATTTCTCTATGACAATTAGCACACACTAAAACACATTTATTAAGTTCTGTTTTAGTTTTATCCCAAGATCTAGTTAAACCATTTTTTGATAATCCAAATTGTTTTTCTTCTAGATGATGAAATTCAAGTGCATCAACGCATTTATTATAACCACAAACATTACACTTACCACCTTTATACTCTATTGACATTTGTTTGAGTTTTTTGCGTCTTTTACTAACTGCCTTTATTATATATTCAGCTCGGTCAGAATATGTTCGTTTATTTTTCATATAACTTAATTATATCAAAAACAAACAGGTATTCACAGCCAACTGCTCTACCACTGAGCTACCGCGGATTATTTAATTTTATAATTTCAAAAAATTTTTATTCAACAACTTCTTCTTCTGTCTCATCCTCAATAACATCTTCTGGAGTTTCTTCTATAACCTCTTCCTCTACACTATCTTCTGCTCCTTTTACTTCCTCTATATTTTCATCCATTTTTTCTTCATTGTCAATAGATATTAATTCAACATCAAAAATTAAATCTGCGTTTGGGCCGATTATATCACCGGCACCTTGTTCTCCATAAGCAAGTTCTGAAGGAATAAATATTCTTCTTTGCTCACCAACCTTCATACCTGGTATTCCCTGTTCCCAACCCTGAATTACTTGTCCTGTTCCAATAGTTAAACTAAAAGGTTGTCCTCTAGCAACACTTGAATCAAATTCAGTTCCATCTAACAACACGCCCGTATAATGTACGGTAATTTCATCTCCAGGTTTAACTTGTCGACCATCTGCACCTTGTTTTAATATTTGAGCTGATATTTCTGTAATATCCTCTATTTGTTGTTCTTTAGTTTCTTCTTCTTTTTTTTCTTCAGTTTTTTCTTCTTCTTGCATAGTTTTTTCTTCTTGTACCACTTCCTTTTGTGGTTTTTCAAACTTGAGTTCAAAACCAAATATACCTTTGGCTGCGAATAGTAGAATGAAAATGACTAAAATTGTTACTAATACGGTTACAAATATTTTCATATTTTTTTCATTAATTAATAATCTACTAATTTTTTCATACCCTCATGTTCTTCAATCTTTTCTAAAGATTTAGCTTCAATTTGACGAATACGTTCACGAGTAACCCCAAACTCCTGCCCTACTTCTTCTAAAGTATGGGCCACACCGTCTTCTAAACCAAATCTCATTTCTAAGATCTTTTGTTCACGAGGTGTTAAGTCTTGAATAATTTCTTTTATATGATCACTTAATAATTCTCTTGAAGCTGCTTTAGAAGGTGTAATTGTTTTTAAATCTTCTACAAAGTCTCCTAATTTAGAATCTGCATCATCGTCATCTCCTATAGAAACATCTAAAGAAACTGTTTCTTGAGAAATCTTCATTATATGTCTAACTTTACCAATCTCTTCACCCATTTCAGCTGCTATTTCTTCTGGTAATGGCTCTCTACCTAAATCTTGAATTAAACGTCTTTCAATTTGTTGAAACTTGTTAATTGTTTCAACCATATGAACAGGAATACGAATTGTACGAGATTGATCAGCTAAAGCACGTGTAATTGCCTGTCTAATCCACCAAGTAGCATAAGTTGAAAACTTATATCCCTTCCTGTAATCAAACTTCTCTACTGCCCTAAATAGTCCAATATTACCTTCCTGAATCAAATCAAGTAAAGTTAATCCACTCCTACCAGCAAATTTCTTAGCAATAGACACTACTAAACGTAAATTAGAACGAACTAGCATCATTACAGCCTCTTGGTCTCCTTTTTCTTTCTTTTTAGCTAAGACCATTTCTTCATCAGCTTTTAATAAAGGCACTTTACCAATTTCACGTAAATACATCTGAATAGAATCGTCAGAAATATCTGATAGATCTAAACGTCTTTTATCTCCTATACCAACACCCATACTTTTTAGGATGTCTTTTTGGTCACTTGTGTTGGATAATAGCCCAACATCTTGTTCTACTATCTGTACTCCTAAACGTTCTAAATTATCTAATACATCTTCGAAATCATCTACATACTCTTCCATTTCTGGTAAAGCATAAAGTACTTCCATTTCTGTTACAAAACCACGAGAAGAACCCTTACTGATTAATTTTTTTAATCTGTCATTATCTGGCAAGACTGGTTTTCTTTTTTCTTTTACTTTTTTAATTTTTGGTTTAGTTGCTTTTGTTTTCTTTGAATACTTTGTATATTTCTTCTTTTTATTAAACTTAACATTAGCCTTAATGTTTTTTGGCTTTCTAGCTACTTTTTTAGTTTTAATAGAAGATTTTTTTTGTGCTTTTGTATTATTTTTAGGTTTACTTTTTTTCAAAGTAATAACCCTCTTTTTTTTAGCACTTGGAGTAGTTTTTTTAATAACTACTTTTTTAGAAGTCGTTGTTTTTTTTGCCTTAGGTTTTGGCATAATATATATTAAATTTTTATCTTAATTTTACAAATTCTTCTAATAATTTATTAGCTGTGTCAATGTCTCCTTTACTTTCTGCCTGTTTTATTTGGCCTTGTAAAATATTCTTTCTGTTTGCAAGATATTGATTTCTTAAAAATTTCATTGCCAACTCGTGTTCATTCATAAAATCAGTTTCTGATAATTCTTCAAATTCTGTTTTAGCCAGAAGTTCGAGTGCATCAAAAAATTGGACTAATTTGTCTTGCCCGCTATCTTTTAAGCTTTGTCTGATCAATTCAGACGATATTGTATTGCTTTTAGTATAATATATAATGATATTTTTGTAAAATTCAGCAAAAATACCACTTAAATGAGCTTCTTCTATAAAATCAATACTTTTCTTAATTAATTTTGGGCTATATATCAAAGTTGCTAAAAACCTTTGAGCTATCAAATCATTACGTGAGGTTAGTGCTGCTTGATTTGCTTTTTCTGTAGATGTTGTTTGAACTGTATCTTTCCTATACTTCCCTAAAGATTGCTGTAAGGTTATCTCATCAATATTAATTTTTTCAGATAATAGTTTGATATAGTGGTTTTGTGAAATTAAATCTACTAAACGAGCTATCCAAGGTAATAATATTTTAGCAATAGCTCTTTTGTCATCAATCGTGTCTAACTTCCTACCACGCATAGCTTGTGTAAAAAAGTAATCCATAAAATTTTCAGCTTTATTAACAGCTTCTTGCCAAGCTTGTGAATTTTTCTGAATCAATTCATCTGGGTCTTTTACATCTGAAGGTAAAATTACAACTTTAATATTCATTTCTGCTTGCCACAACATTTCTATACTTCTCTCTGCGGCTTTAACCCCAGCAATGTCTTGATCAAAACACATAGCCACATTAGTGGTATATCTTTGAATAATTTTAATTTGATCAACTGTTGTAGATGTTCCAGAAATAGCTACGATATTTTTAACTCCTGCTGTATGAGAAGCAATAACATCCATCTGTCCTTCAACTAAAATGACCAGATCTTTCTTCTTAATATCTTCTTTAGCATTATTTAATCCAAATAATATTTGTGATTTGTTATATATCGTAGTCTGAGGAGTATTAATATATTTAGCTGATTCATTAGGATCTAATGCACGTGCAGTAAAACCAACATACTTGTTATTATGATTCTGAATTGGAAACATTATCCTGTTACGAAACCTATCATAGTATCCTCCTTGCCCCCTATTCTTTTCTACGACCAAACCACTCTGTTTTATTTCATAATCTGAAAACCCTCTACTCTTTAAAAAATTACCAAGCATATTCCAATCATTTGGAGCTAAACCAATATTAAAGAATTTAATAGTTTCTGCACTTAATTTCCTTTTTTGAGTTAAATATTCTAAAGCTGGTTTGCCTAGTGGACTATGCAGTTGTTGAATAAAGAATTCTACAGCAACTAAGTGTAGGTCATATAGACGAGTTTTCAAATTTGTTAAAGTCGGATCTTGTCTAACAAGCTTAACCCCTGCTTTTTCTGCTAATATTTGCAAAGCTTCTGGAAATTCAATATTCTCTATTTGTTGTAAAAAAGAAAATACGTCCCCACCCAAACCACATCCAAAACATTTAAAAAACTGCCTTTCACGAGAAACCATAAATGAAGGTGTTTTTTCATCATGAAAAGGACAAGGTGCTTTAAAATTAGCACCTGCCTGCTTTAATGGGACATGTTCATTAACAATATCAACAATATCCAATTTTGACTTGATTTCTTCAACAGGAGTTAACATATATCTAAATCTTATCACTCAAAATGTAAATTGACAAACTTGATGTTTTAAAGTATAGTGTATGTATAATATATGTTTTTCGCATGACCATGGAGAGATGCCGGAGCGGTCGAACGGGATAGTCTTGAAAACTATTGAACCTTCACGGGTTCCAAGGGTTCGAATCCCTTTCTCTCCGTAGTAATGTGAAAATATATGAAAATAAAAGACAACGAGCTACATCGTATAACATCAACAGCCATTATTCATAAAAGTGGTAAATATCTGATTTTAAAAAGAAGCCCAGACAAAAAAGCTTTTCCAAACAAATGGACTGTGCCAGGTGGTGGTTTAGAAGTTGATGATTATATTAATACACCAAAGACAACAGATGACCTTTGGTATTTCGCAATTGAAAAATCTCTACGCCGTGAAATCAAAGAAGAAAGTAATCTTGAAGTTGGGAAAATTAAATATTTACTTGATATTGTCTTTATTAAACCAGATGGAACACCGGCAATTATTTTAAGTTTTTATTGTGATTATAAGTCGGGTGAAGTAAAAATAGATAAAGATAGCGTAGATTATGCATGGGTAACTTTTAATGAAGCTAAAAAATATGATTTGATCGATGGTATCTTAGAAGAAATAGAAATGGTTGAAAAGATCACAAAAGGTGAAGATGAAAATATAGTTGAATATAGAAGAAAATAATATATTATGGAGAGGTGCCGGAGCGGTCGAACGGGGCACCCTGCTAAGGTGTTGTGCCTTCACGGGCACCGAGGGTTCGAATCCCTCCCTCTCCGCCAGTCCGAACACGAGGCTCTTTGATAGATTGTATCAAAGGGTTTTTTGAATAAGATTAGCACTTTTCCGTCCTTTAACTTGGAGTTCGAAAGTAGAAAATTAAGCAATTCTTGCCTTTCAGACAAAGTTGCGTTTTTATAAAGAAAACCTGCCCTTTTAGCGAGTTCTAAAATTTTTGAGCCGAAGTTATAAAAGTTAATATCCGCTCTAGTGTAGCGACTAATTTTATCATCAAGATCTAAAATTTCCTGAGAATATTCTTCAGATTTTTTTTGATAAAATTCAAGAGTGATAATTTTATTTAATTTATCCTCGTACATTGTGTCTAGTTGATCCTGCAATTTATTTTTTCTTGATTCTAAGTTTTTGCGAGTGTAGTCCTCTGTCGTACGTTTTAAATTCAAAGACTGCTTCAATCCTTCAGTGATATAGTCAATCGTTTCCTCTGGCACCTCAAGACCTGTCAGCCTATCTTCAATTTGTTTGTCTATCACTTTTTCATTAACTGCTTTCTGAGAGCAGTTTTTATTAAATTTGGTACAGCGATAATAGACATATTCTTTGCCAGATGGCTTTATTTTTTTCTCGGCTGTGATTGTTCGTCCACACTCTCCACAAGTCAAAAGTCCTTTGAACAAAAAAGGTAAGGTGTTGTATTTTGATTCTGCCCCCCTGTTTTCTTGTTTGTTTAATACTTTTTGTACTTTGCTCCATAATTCCTTGGTGATTAATGGTTTATGAGATCCTTGATACATTTTTTTATTCCACATAAAAGCTCCATAATACAGATGATTTCTTAAAATTCTATTCATTGTGCTTTTAGCTAATGTTTTCAGGGTGGAATGATGTGGAAAATTACTAGGGATAAATAATCCTTCATCTTTAATTTTTTTAATCAAACTGTCCAATGAATATCTGCCAGTAGCATAATATTCAAACATTTTTATTGGTAGCTGTTTATTTGTTTTATCAATCTTTAATGTGCTTTTGCCCTCTACTCTTTCTAAGATATATCCGACTGGTGGAACACCGCCAGGATAAAACCCTTGTTCAGCTTTTGTTTTTTGTCCTTTCCTAACTTCTTCGCTCAGATTATCAATGTAGTTTTTAGCCACAGCCAATTTAATATCGTGCACAAATTTTTGATGTGATGACGCGCCTTTGCCAATTACTTCATTTTCTTTAACTAAAAAAACCGTAACCCCAAGTTCGTCTATGACAACATAGTCTTTGTGGTTACGGTAAAGCCGATCTGTTTTCTCAACCAATATCGTGTTGACCTCTTTATTATTTTTTAAAAGTTTTACCATTTCGCCAAATTCTTTTCTGCCTGTATTTTTAGCTGTTTCGTCATCTTCAAATTCTTTAACAATTTTAAAATCATTTGCTTTGGCATATTCGCGAAGCAATTTTTTTTGAGCAGGGATAGAATACCCTTCTTCTTTTTGTCTTTTTGAAGAGACTCTAAGGTAGAGGACTGCGGGGGTCATGGGGGTATGGGTTATTTTTTTATTGGGTGGTATGTTATTTTTAATATATATCAAATTTATTCACCTTTCATCCAAAAATCTATAGAAGATCGCAAAAATTTGTCAGCATATTTCACCAGCTCAAAATCTTTAGTATTTTTTATATCTTTTGCACCATGAAATAAATTACATCTAATTTGATATATAAATTTAAAGGTTTGTTCTAAATTATTTTCTTCAGTCAATTGAACTATCTCATTTGAATTAGGCCTCATATTCTGAATAGGAGAAAGTTCCTTTAATTTAATAATGTATACAGACAAAGAATCCCACTTTTTTAAAACACGAGCTCTAAAATCGTTTTCATTATTATAAAAATAATTTAGTTTATCACTATCTCGATCACATTGTGAAATTTCAGTTATATATGCATCAAATATCATCCAGCATAACATAAAATCAAGCCAGGGATCCTGCCATATTTTCAATTTTATATTATTTAGCTTGGCATACCACCAAACCATTCTTTTTTTAAAGTCTTGATTAACTTCGTTTGTATATGAAAGTACCATAAGATTATTTGATATTTTTTATAATTATTATTTTCTGCTCTATTAATCCATAAAGTTTATAAACTATTTTGCAAATCCCATTTTCTCCATATTGAACCTTGTAGGTCATTAAAATTATTCATAAATATTTATTAAACTTTCTACTAAATATAGTATTGATCATTTTTATAATTTTTTCTATTTTCATTAATTCTATTTTTTTTCATTTTGTAATAAAAACGAATTGAAGGATTAATTTCTTTTATATCTTCTTCAATTTTTTTAAGAAGATCTTCAAATTGGTTCACTGAAACCAATTCTATAAAGCACTCATTTTTGGGTAAATTAAAAACATTATCTATAGTTTTTATTTTAATGAGTGCATTATTATAATTTTTCCCTGCAGATTTCAACTTGCCATCATAAACAACTATCAAATAGTAAATACCTCTTTCAGAAGTACTTTTTCTAAAAGCATTAAAGGCTTGTAAGTTTTGATTTATTGCTTTATAGAGATAATCCCCACTATCTTTAGCTCCAAAAACTTCACTATAACTATAAAAATGAAACTTTTTTAATCTTTCTAATTCAGAAATTTTAGCAAAAGGAATTCTGTAATCTAAAACTGTATTCTCAATTTCATTCATATTTACATTTTCTAAATATATTTCCGTTTCCAATGGTAAATACTTACATTCAATAAATAACCTTGCTTTATAGCAAAGAATGTCATTATTCTCAAGTTGAAAAGATGTTGCAATAATATCTTTTTCCCTAGGTTTCTTGGTGATGGGATCTTCATAATAAGGATTTGATAATACTTCCCAATTATTTTTTTCTAAAATATTTTTTACTTGCTTTTCTAAATTAACTCCGTTCTCCATAAATTTAAGTTTATTATTTATTTATTATTCTCTACGGTCTCAATCTCCTCCTCCGTCAACCCATACAATTCATAAACCATCTCATTAATTTCTCTAAAAATTACTTAACCACCTCAAACAGATCTTTTAAATCATCCAACTCCCACGTTCCGGAGGATAGACCAAATATCAATTTATCTAAGTTATGTGAAAGCGATTCATACCATTTTTTATATTTTTCATGTCTATCTAAATAATATTTATATTTTTTTCTTGTTGTCCATCTGTTAGAGCCATATAATTGATTATGATAATTAATAAAGTGTTAGTATATAAAAGTTAAGTAATAATACTTTTTAACTCCCAAAATATACTACTTCCTTTTTCAATGAGGGTATTTATAAGATCAGTGATTTTTTGTTTGTCTTCCTTATTGCCTTCTTTGTAAATAATTTCTAGAGCATTTTTAACTTGCCCGTCATGCATAAAAGGAATTCGACGATTTTGGTTTAAATTTTCATCTTTATCAAGTAAGTAAAATCTAATAATTCTAAAAGTATTATCTCGATCAATATTAGCAAAAAAAGACAATCGTTTTAAGAGTCCATAATCATAACTAATATTACCACCTGATTTCTCAAGTATTTCTGCCATTTTTTTGACTAAAATTTTATCATCCAAAATCTCTTTGTCTTGATTAACCCAATAACCAAATCCAGATAAAGATTCTAGTTCTGTAAAAGTAGAATTTTCTAAAACCCAATCCCAAAATTTCAGCAATTTATCCTTGCTTACTTTATTGTCTTTTAGCCATTCATCGCCAGCCTGATCTCGAGTGATACAATGCTTACCAATAAATGAAATAAACTCTTGATGACGTACTGTATTTTTGGTTTTCCAAAAGAGATCAAGAAGAGGATCGTCTATGTTCAGACCAAGATGAATATAGGCAAGTGCTATGTGGATAGCCAATGTTTCATCCAAACCTTTTAAATATTTTCTTTTTGTATATTCTTTTGGATTTAAAGATATCGCATGTTTATAATAGTCGTCAAGAGCAATAAGTAGTTTATCATATAAAGTATTTGCTAAATACCCTTCCCATGTAGCAAGATAGATGCCTTTCTTCTTGGGGTCATCTTTGGGAAAAATTTTAGGAAATAATTGAGTAATAAATTTTTCATCTCGGAAATAAAATGAAGCTAAATAGTGTCCAATCATAAATCTAACCACCAAAGAATCTCCTTCATCTAATAATTTTTTATACAACTCTTTTGTATCTTTTGATAATGTCTTGCCGTCATTTTCAATGAAGACTATAAACACCTGAAACGCTCTACCCCTCACGGAATTTATAGCAATCTGGAAAAGATCCCCATATTTAGGATCCTCATCCTCATTACTTGGACTTTCTTTTATAGTGAATAAATAATCAATTAAATATTTTATTTCATCTCTATGTCGCTGATGAGTAGCTTTCCTATTTTCTTTATTTTCCACAATATGTAGCAAAACATCAGTTAAAACTTGATGAGCTGTTATCCAGTCAGATAACCACTCTCGCTCATTCTTGCGATCTTCCCGCTGAAACTTATTATCTTCTCCAGACAAACGCACAGACTTTAATAAATCTAAAATTTGATCAATTTGATTTTTATTAAAATTATTTTTTTCTCGAAAAGATTCTTCAATGCCACGTAAGATTGAGTATAGGTAACTTGGATCAATATAATCCCTGTCAAAAAACTCAGGTAATCTGGGAAAATATTCATCCATTCTCTTTTTAAAATTCTCCTTTAGTGCATCACCAAGGCCTTCTGCTCCTCTTGGGCTTAAAAAGTCATCACCTTTAAATTGCTCGCTAAGTTTTTCTGGTGTCCATTCTGATTTTAGATTATCTATAATTTGATCAATTGTGTAATCGTCAAGAGTTATTGGCGATTGATGACGAATCATACCGCCCCGCATCTTTCCAATAGTCGGCTCTGGCGCAGACTTGGCCTCATCGGGAGAGATTCCAAATTTATCTTTTGCGATTTTCTTTTCATCAGGAGTAAGGTGGCCTCGGATCAAGTGTAGAATTTGTATGCCATCTCGTCTTCTCCATTTTTCTTTGTCTTCATCGCCGATATCAGCGTTAAAATATTCAAAAACTTTTCTTACATACTCCCGTTGTGAATCCCCATCAAGCACACCAAAACCACGAATGAGCACTTGATGATATTCAGCTCCGCCCTCAATCTCAAAATATCTTTCACCAACATTAAATATTTGCAAAAATGCATTTTTTAATTCTTCTTTAAACACTTCTGGACATTGGGCAAGAACAAAAAGTCTTAACCGCCACATAGCGCGACTTTTCGGAAGATCATCTATATATCCCGTGAATAATCTTTTTGCTTCTATTGAATCGCCACACTTAGTACCAATTGTTTTTTCTACAAGTTTTTTAATTACAGCAGCTAAATTTTTAACATCTTCTCGATACGAATCACTTCTTTTTCCATCAAGTTCAAGAGTAAAAAAGTCTACATCATACAGGGCATAGGAATCACTAAAATCAAACACATTATTTTCATCCTTATCTGCAAGTTTCACAATTTTTTCCATAACACCAATTATAACTTTAAGGGCTTTTTCTGTGTGGGATTCATCAATATCTATAAGTGCTTCAAAAATACCAGAATAATTAATATCATGAAGATAAAAAGGATTGTCAACTGAAAGATATTTATCTTTTTTTTCTAACTCTTCTTTGGTTTTAGTGTCTAAAATTGCTCCAGCCAATTCAATCAAGCCATCAAATTCTTTTTTTTCTACTAATACCTCTACAATCTTTTTAAAATCAAAACAAGACTTATTAAAATCCCGCATTAAATACGCCCATCTATCATCACGAATATTTTTAGTTAAAGTCTTAATTTGTTCAACCGACAATGAACCAAGAATCCACAAAAAACGATCAATTACTTCGGGATTAAAATTGCTTTCAGATATTGGCGTAGTTTTAATAATCTTAGCAACTTTTTCCGGTTTCTTTTCTGTCATTCGTGTCAAATATTCTAATTCTGGCATACGATAAGAATATCTGGTCGGGTCATCAGCCTTTTCTTTTAGTGTTGCCAAAAAATCTTTTTCCCACAGCCAATCAAGCCAATTTTCATCAGCCCTAGAAAAAAAGTAATTCCTAGTATCCAGAACCGATCCTGAATTCAATATTTCTTTAGCAACCTCAACACTATCAGACTTAACACCTGCTTTAAAAAATTCATCTATTTTTTTGTGTATTTCAAGTTGAGTCATAATAACTTTATATGTAGTATGTAAACAAAAAATTCAAATTATCATTTATATCTTCGATAAGTTTGCCTATTGTATATAAATCCAATTTAATATTATTATTATTACCTATTGATGAATGATATTCCTTCAGTTTATTAAAATTTTTATCTAGCTTTAATTTAGATTCAGATATTTCTTGTGTAATATCCTGCCCAAAATTTTTCTGTTTGTATGCTTTGTCTATAAAATCATAAATAAGCTTATAGGCTAAAAAATGATTACTTATAACTGATTTTGGATTATCTCTTTTTGACAAACGTTCATGTCCCCTACTTAGAGCACGACAAATTTTTTTGCTCTCTTTTGGGATGATTATCTCTGAATACTCTACGATATCATCATAACTTTTAGGTAGCCCAAGACGATAACCCTCATTGGGAATATGTAATTTGTATATAAGACGAAGATTCAAAATGCAAAAATACCCAACATATAACCATGTCACCACTTTTATATTATTTTGAATTAAATCAGCCATATTATTAATAAAACCGACAGACTGTTCTCCGCGGAAAAAATCACTAACCGCTATAGCTCCCATAAAAAAAGCCGGAACACCACCAATAGCGCCCAAGGATTTATTTAAAATATTTGATTTATAAAATTTTATAAAATTTAACAAATTGGACATATTATTTATTCTCAATTATTTTTACTTCAAATCCAAAAATTTCCACTCACTTAAATCTTTTAGATTATAGAAGTATTTATTGTTATCGTTATAACGTCAGGTATTATTTTTCCCTTCATAATTTCAATCAAATCTTTATCGATGGTGATGATTTCTTCTTCTTTTTCTACCTCAATAATTTTATTTTCCAGATTTTCTCCTATTACATTCCTTACACAACATCTTACAATTTTTTTCTATTGTCTTTCCGCCATCATGCCAAGGATCTACATGATCAGCTTCCATTTCTTCTATTTCAAATTTTTCTTTACATTCTGTACAGACACCCTTTTGCTTCTCATAAACTTTCTGTTTTGTAGCATCAGAAAATGCACGGATAGAAAGATATTTTTCATTACGAGTTAAAATATATGAGTAGATACCACTCTTTTTTGTTACTTCGTCATCAAGTATTAATTTTTCTGTTTCTTCTTCAATTTCTTTCGTGTTATGTTTTTCATCTTTGTAGGTATTATAAAGTGCACCCCAGTCCACCCCTTTCATGAATTTTCTTTTTTTAGTGAAAGTAGTACTTATCCAAGTAATCACATCTTGAAAATATCTCCACAAAGCACTTGCATTTTGATCGTGCTGATGTTTTGACATGTAATCTTCAATTTTTTCTTTAGAAATCCACTTGATGGCAGTTTCTAAATATTCCTGTCGAATTGGTGAACCGCTTAGATAATCACTACCAATTCCGTAAGCAGGGCAGCCATTTTTACTAAAATATCGCTTAACATCAGAAACCCACGAACCTGAATAAACTGCATTCCTTAACTCTTGATCTGTTAATCTTTCTCCAGCAATATTAATTATTTTAAACCACTCCAATTTTTCACTATCAGTCCCTGAACAGAAGTATATTGTTAATTCATAATTTAAAATTTGTTCTTTTTTATCATTTGGCAAATTATGAAAAGCTAATCCATCCACTGAAAAATCGCCATTAACATACTGGCAGACCGAAATTGTTCGTTGTTGTCCATCAATAATCTCAAAACCACCATCTTCACGAACAGCCCAGTACATTACATTTAAAGGAAACTCTTTTGTGATGGTATTAATAACAGCATCTCTTTGTTTATCTTTATAGATAAATTCTCTTTGGTATGGTGGACGAATATCAAGTTTACCGCCATATCCAATAACACCATTTTCGTCGTTATCTTCAAAGCCACTGGATAATTCACGGACTGTAATTTTTTTAAGTTCTATTTTCATAATTTTATTTATTAATTTTCTTATTTTTAATAATTATACGGGCATATTTGGGTTTGCCGTTAATTTTAGTTAAATAAGTTCCTCTTGTCTTTTCGGTAGGTCCTGTTAGCATGCTATATCTTCCAATACCGTCAATAACTTCAAATTGATCAGGATTATATTTATCCATAAAAGTGATAGGGACACCTATTGCACTTTTATAGTCCATCGGAATATCTTTCGTTACATCCACATTAATCGCATTATAATTATCATATTTTGGATATTCATCTTTATTATATGTTTTGTAAAGAATTAAATCTTCATGTCTTTCTTTATAATCTAAGTTTGTATACCAACGCACCCCTTTAACTCTAATGTATTTATTTCCATTCTCATCAATCCTGCTACTAGCTGCGGTAAGTGGGTAATCTTTAGGAACTCCAAACTCTCTGTCACCGCTATGAATACTTGCCCCTAACCACATCTTATTTTCTTTTATTAGTTTAAATATTTCTTTATAAGTTAGTGCATTTAAATTTCCTATTATTATAAACTTTTTCTTGTGCTCTGTTAATTGTGCTACATACTCTCTAAATAAAGAAAATGGTGGATTTGTCACAACAATGTCAGCCTGTTTTAAAAGCTCTATACTTTCTTCACTGCGAAAATCGCCATCACTTTTTAAATGTTTAATTCCTATTTCTTCTATATCTGGAACATTATTTTTATTTTTATCACCCTTATATTCTAAATAAATTGCTTTTTCAGAATTATTTTGGCTAAACAAATCTACTTGTTGGTTTTTATAACAATTCGTAATTAATTTTTTAAGACCAAGATTTTCAAAATTATAAGAAAAATAATGAAAAAAATTACTTATACGAGGGTCATCGCAATTACAATAAACAATTTTATTTTTAAAATGCTTCTTGTAATGTTTTAGCTCTTTTTCTATATCAGCGAGTTGGGTATAAAACTCATCTTTCTTTGCCTTATTAGCACTACGTAAATTTTTATTTGAAGATATATTTGCCATAGTATTTATTTAATCAACTCACCAACCTCTACCTCCAACCCATTTGCAATGCGAGTTAGAGTATCAATAGTTGGATTAGGGTTTACACCGGACTCAATATTAACAATTGTATTGAGTGACAAATCAGCCCGCTTAGATAATCGATCTTTGGAAATACTTTTTTGTTTTCTTAATTTTTTAAGATTACTTGCAATTTTGGTATTTGAATTATTATTCATATTTTTTACAAAAGATAATTAGCATTAATTTATATCTATTATAATTATAGATGAGAATAAAAAAATAAGCAATAGAGGATTACCACTCACACGCCATCCCATCCCCATCTTGGTCTAGCTTGTGAATATCCCGTCCAACCTTATCTATACAGCATTTATAAATATCCCGTGCTTCTTTGCGCGATTTAAAATCATTGCAATTATATTTATCAGTCCTGCAGTCACAGCTCTGTTTTTGTTTAGTAATCTCTTGATTTGATGTTGAACAACCAGTCACTAAAATCAAAAGAATAAATAAAAATATTAATTTGTACATAAGTGTTGCGGAGGTTTTTTATTAAGCAGACAACACAAAAGGTCGCCCGCCACAGCAACCCTTTCGGGTTACTCTACACCCTTTCGGGTGAGACCTCCGCAACAGAGGATGGACAGACGACCATCTATGTTGCGGAGGATTTTTACCATACCTTATAAAAATATATGAGGGTTAGGCAATATTAATTGTAATTTAAGTATAGCGTCTAATTTTAAACAAATCAACCCGTTCGGGAAAAATGAGATTCGTGTCATCGGGGCTTAGGTTTTTTGCTCCCGTTGGTCGCAAAAAATCCAGACTCCTCCTCCACTCACTCATTTCCCCCTCACTCGTCCCTGCTAATAACAAAGATTATGCTAATTAACACGAATTAAACTTGACGGACTATTTGATTTACACGACGCAAAAAAACAACTTGAAAATGCAACAGGTGAAAAAGTTATTAGTAATGAAAATTATTTAGCTGTTGAAGAAAATAAAAGGCAGAAAAAATTAAAATAAATTAAAACTGGCAGTTTGGGTATGTTTTAAGTATAATATGATTTATTTTAGTAAATAGGTGATTGTTTTATTAATTACAATTTCCTATACCTAGCACTTCTACCAAGACCAATTCGTTCTACTTTTTTAAAATGTAACAGCCTATCAAGAGCCTGTTTTGCAGTAGCTCTAGATATTTTTGTATTTTTAACAATTTCTCCTGTGCCAGCTTCATCTATTTCTTGTAAATACTGCCAAACAATTAATTGCTTTTCGGACAAGAGTTTTTCTATATTTTCTTTTGATAAAAATTCTTCTGCTATTTTTGCTTGTTTGATTAAAATAGTAAAAAAGAATTCAAACCATGGTGTGACATCATCCTTTTTAGAATTCATTGTTTTTTGACTTTTCCGTAAGGCAATATAATATTCTGGTTTATTGTCCTCAACTAATTTTTCATGAGATACATAAGGCATATATTCATAGCCTGCTTTAAGAAGTAATAAATTTGTTAAAATACGAGAAAGCCGACCATTACCATCTTGAAATGGATGAATTTTCAAAAATTCCACTAAAAAATTGGCAATAATAAGAAGTGAGTGGTATTTTTTCTCAAGCAAAGCATTATTTGTCCATTCAACCAATTCCTGCATTTCTTTTGGGGTAAGGAAAGCAAAGGTAGTATCAAAAAGAATACCCAAAGACTCACCAGCCTCATTCACCATATGAACTTTATTTTCTTGCTTTTTATAATCACCTCTATGTCTTTGATCTTTATCAACATATTTAAGTAATTCGTTATGAAAATACTTAATAATACCTTCATTTAAACGAAGTGTTTTCCAAGAGTTAAAAACGTTTTCTAAGAGTTCATAATAACCCTTAACTTCCTGTTTATCACGATTAGTGAATTTCTGAATAGAAATACCTTTCATCATTTTCTCAACATCTTGATCTGAAAGTTTTGCCCCCTCAATACGAGTGGAAGCACCCGTAGAAGTAATCAAAACAGATCGTTTAAGACGACCTAAAACCTGAGGACCAAGTTGTACTCCTGTAATCCACTTTCCTTTTAATTCATCAATTTGTCCTATCTTTGATATTACACTGGCTGGGATGTGCTCAATCCTTTGATTAAGCCTGTCTTGTATTACGCCCTTTTTAGTGATATTTTTCTGTTTTTTTACCATATGTATATGATTAATTGGCTATATTAACTATATCCAATTATAGCCAAATAATAAAAATAAGTCAAATAATTCATACTCAAAAAAATTAAATAATCAAAATTTTATCCTTTTGCAACAACTAAACCATATATTTCCTTTATTCCAATATCTTTTAATTCTTTAACAACTTCCTCCATTGTAGTTCCTGTTGTAAACACATCATCAATTAATAATATTCTTTTATCTTTCACTAAATCTTTAATTTCTAAATTAATTTCAAAAGCATTCTTTAAATTTTCTTTACGCTTTCCTTTTTTCTTTCCAACTTGTTGGGAAGTATTTTTAATTCTAGAAACCAAATCATCTAAAACAGAAATTGAAAACTCTTTAGAAACTTCTTTAGATAAAAGTTCTGCTTGATTAAAACCTCTCCATAGTTCTCTACGTTTAAATAACGGAATTGGGATTATGTAATCAAAATGTTGATCATCTATCTGTTTTAATTTTTTAATTAAAAGCTTACCTAAAGGTATTTTTAGTTCTTGTACAAAAGAATACTTAAATTTTGATAACATGTTTCTGATTAATTCATTCTTGTAGTCTGTAGCAATAATTAAACCATTTAAAAAAGATGTGGATTCACATCTTTCTTTTGTAATTTCAATTTTATTAAAACAATCCTCACATAACCAAATATTATTTTTTTTACAACCTAAACATTTAATTGGATATATTATGTCTAATAAAAACTTCTTTAACATTTCCTTTATATCTTACTTTCAACAACTTCCTCTAATCTATCTATTTCCTCACTATCCAATCTTTCTGAACCTACTATAACATATGGAAAAGTATTAACCCTTAAATCTTGTGTATCTTCCATATCTTGTCCAATCTGTTCCATAACGTCCTGCTTATTAAAACAAGTTTCAAATTTTTGAATATCTAAACCTAAAGAATCTATCATTACAGAAAAATTTGATTCTTCTAAAGGACTACTTTTCTTAAAAATCAATTCTGTAAAATCCCAAAAAGCACCCTGTTCTCCTGCACATATGACAGCTTTACTGGCAGATTGTGAAACAGGGTTAGTTGGTATAGGGAAATATTTCCAAGCCAACATAATTGGTAGATCATTGTCTTTCATTTCTTTTAATTTATTCCACAGACCACCACATTCATGTTGTGTAAACTCACAAAAAACAATAACTGGAATATCTCCATTATCTTCAATTAAATTATGTGGTTTAATAAACGATTTATACCAATCACTAGCTTTAGTAATGAAAGGATCTTTACTCATCAATCCTGCTTCTTGGTTTACAATCAACTCATCTTCTCCAACTTTAAACATATTATACTCAAAAGAATTAAAAATGATAAAAAAACCTGCTAAAGCAAGGAGAGATAAAATAACAAACCAAATGTATTTTTCATTTTCCATATTTATTTAAGTTGTATGTTATATACTTTCTGAGTATTTGCATCCCAGAAGAATAAGAACCTACCATTATCTGAAATTTGTAAATTAGAAATTCTAAATTCATCTAAACCCGTATCTGTAATAGGACTAGCTATTCTTTGTTTTTTATTCTTAACCAAATCAATCTTATATATCTCATCCTCAAAATCATCTACTTCATATTCATAAAGCCCAGCACCTTCTTCTAAATATTTAGGAATTGCACAGTATATGACAGATTCTGATTCAAAAACACATTTCTCAACCCATGTTCTTAATCCTAAATTAAGCTTAACACTAGCAAATCTACTTCCATTAGCTGCCACAGCCCACAGGACAGGTCTAAAA
>Ga0075122_10000845_pt1 | contig 23082 bp, 24 predicted proteins | sample AntAceMetag02UKB_FD_69790 | JGI IMG/M metagenome (GOLD analysis project Ga0075122, IMG submission 69790) | Saline lake microbial communities from Ace Lake, Antarctica - Antarctic Ace Lake Metagenome 02UKB | ecosystem: Environmental > Aquatic > Non-marine Saline and Alkaline > Saline | place...
GAGTATCGGGTGCGTCACGACGGAGAGAGTCAGATATTACATCGAAGAATCGCAGGGCAAGCATTGGGACTAGTCACGCTCCGGACTTTAGTCCGGGGTAGTTGACAAATAGAACTTACCATTATTAAAGATAAATTCTTAGCAAACAAAGTTAAGGAAGAAATAATAAGTAATTTCTAATCCCCAACACTCAGTCTCACCCGATTATTATCTTCGTTGACTTCATCAATAAGGTCATCAAAATCAACAACTAGCTCAATTTCATCAACACTTCTCGAGGGCAATTTTATATTAGCGGCCTTAAGTGTTCGGCCGAAACCAATCCCGATCTCGCCCATTTCTATCTCATCAACTTCTTTGCCATCAGCGATCAGGGTAAAGCTCACGTCGTGCGCATCAATCAGTCCTTCATTCAAGACAGTTATATTAAAGTCCAAATATCCTCCGTGCTTCGTCGCTTTAATGTCGGAGATCCTCAAGTCAGGCCTGGGCTTTATCGAATATAACTTTTGCATCAATAAAATTATATCCGAAGTCATTCGCTGATCGCAGGCTGAAGTATTATACATTATGCTCTTCGGATTAGGCGAATGGTCGAATCCGAAAACGTGCAGCAACTCATGCAGTTCAACGATAGGATAATCGCATTCAATCTTTTTATAGAGAGTAACCATCCCTTTTCGGATCGTCTTGAACAAGGAGGTATTAATTATCTCAACCGGACCACCCTCTCCAGCCGCGTAATAATTTTCGCCCAGCTTTATCTCAGACATGGAGCAGTTAATATCTATATCGGGTTCCCCGCTCAGGGTTTCGTAGAAAGAAACGATGGCAATCTTGTCCGCAAATATCTCCATTGCCGCCTCCATCCGAGCACGACTATCCGCAGGGCAGTCGGGGTCGACGTAGTACGAAATATCATTATGATTAAATCTAAGGTTTTCAGAAAAAACCGGCGTCGCGCCATACTCAATTATCCGAGAAGTCTCAACCGGAATTTCGTCGACTACAAAGTCAACCGGCTCCTGCGGCAGCCCCCGATAAAGTGCGCCAACCAAAAAGCCTAGAATAGCGATTAAAACAATAACAGTTATCACCTTGCCTCTCATAAGATCGAAAGATCACGGTCCTATATATTCCTTTTCATAACGCTGCAAAATACACGTTTGATCACGATAATGCTTAAATACTTCCGACTCGCAAAAATACTACTCGAGGTGATAACGAGATCATGGAAAAATCACCAAAGAGGGCAATAAAGGAAAAGTTCGGACTGATTCTGGCATTAGTAATTTTAGTATCTCTAATTTCTTTCACATCAGCGTGGCCCCTTGACGGTGAATGCACCGATGAGGTCCTAGACATCGCAATCATAATCGACTCAAGTGAGAGCGCACAGTACGAATGGAACACACTCTGCGAATTCAAGTCAGAACTTTTGGACGATCTCGATGAGGCGACTGACGCCGAACTAACATTTTACCGGATAGGTAATAGCTACACTGCAAAAATTCCCGCGAACTGCGATGACGCAACAGCCTTCTGGGGCGACGATCAAACTTCTTACAACTGGGAGCAAAGGAGAGACGAGCGAGGAGAGTTTTGGGCGCCGGCCGCACAAGATGTCATTGACAAACACGACTGGCGTACGAACTCTCAAAAGCTAATCATCGTAGTCTCAGACTCAGACCCGACAGGACTACAAGAAGGATCCGGAGTGAATTCCTACCAGGGATACGGATGGAGGCTGCACTCGACAGGAAAACACAGCGAGGGAGAAATCTTAAGAAGAACTCGAGACGCAGCAAATGACAACGAGGTAACAATATCGGTTGCCGGCGCGAAGAATATAGAAGAGTGCCACAAGGTCTGGTGGGGCGACGACAAAGTATGTAATATCTACGAAGCATTCGAGATGATCTCATCGCAAACGGGCGGAACATATTTATCGCACGGACGATCCGACGCAAATGACATCAAGACAGATATCCAAGATATTATCCAAGATTTCTACAAATGCGAGAAACCAGAACCAACTCCAAAACCAGACCTATATATCGATAACGGAAACTTACGGGCCGCTCCGGTATACGAAGATTCCCCCGCGGTAATAGAGTTCAATACACACAACGATAAAGAACCAAGATTTTCAGTTCCGGTTAAAGTATACCTTGACGGAGCCGAACTAACATTTCCGACAACCCTCCCGTTTTCTGGCTCAACAGCACAGTGGAGTATCGACTTAGGGGTCCTCTCGGCCGGCCAACACACTCTAGAAATTATAACAGATCCACTAAACACAATCGACGAATCCAACGAAGGAAACAATTATTTCGCTTACAACTTTGAGGTCTTCGAAAGACCATGCCCCCCAGAAAAGCCAGACCTATACATCGACGGAGGATACCAGACAGATTCAGAAATATACGAAGACGAGGACGCGGACGTAAGGTTCATGATGCACAACACGGGAGACGACAACCTGATAGTAACGATGCAGATATCACTGAATGGCGCCACAATCCCGACAACACAAATGCTATTCAACTCCGGCTCGAGAGATTGGGGTGTCGGGCTAGGCCAGCTCCCGGCAGGGACATACACACTAGAAATCATAACGGACAACAACGACAACTTCGACGAATCAAACGAAAACAACAATCTCTTCACTTATAATTTCGAAGTCCTTGAAAGGACAATTCCTCCAGAACCAAGGCCAGATCTATATATCGATAACGGCGCGGTATGGTGCCCGCCGATCAGGGAGTGTGAAGTCGCAATAGTATTCTTCGATACTCACAACGACGATGACCCAATCAGCTCGGTAGATGTCGAGGTATATATGGACGGTGCAAAACTAAGCGCTCCAAATGCATTGCCATTTACAGATCAAACTCTAAGAAAGAACATCAACTTCGGAATCTTACCAATCGGCCAACACACTCTCGAAATTATAACAGATCCACTAAACACAATCGACGAATCCAACGAAAACAACAATCTCTTCACTTATAATTTCGAAGTCCTAGCATGTCCACAGCCACCCGTCGACGAAAAAATAGACCTATACATCGACGGAGGATATTTGCCAAGACCAATAATCCTGGACAACGAGTCGGCAGAAGTAAAATTCCTGAAACAAAATACCGGAGACGACAACCTGATCGTAAGAATGCAGATGTCTCTAAGCGGAACCACAATCCCAATTGTGCAAATGCCATTCCAGCCAGGAATAACAGACGACGGAATAGACCTGGGGCAGCTAGAAGCAGGAAACTATACCCTTGAAATAATCACAGACTCCGACGACAGCTTCGACGAATCCAACGAATCCAATAATGTTTTCACATTCGACTTCGAAGTAACGAACACAACTCAGCCGCCAGTACCTCCAGTCGACGACGAAGCGCCAATAATCACAATCGTTTCACCAGAGAAAAAAGAATACAATGTCTCAGACCTAACATATTTAATTAACACAAATGAACCAGTCGTGAACGGATGGTTTATCGTTAACAGCGGGGCAAGCACATCAATGCAATTCCCTCTAAACGACAACCAAAGTTTATTCTTCCAGCAGATAAACCTCTCCAACGGAAACTACACAATCGTGTTCTACGCAGAGGATTCAGCCGGAAACATCGGAAGCAACTCAACAACATTTTCAATAAACGTAACTGAGGAAGAAGAGAAAAAAGAAGATAACGATAACAACGGAAGGGGCCACCGGGAAGAATCTAGATCAATTAACCTGAATCCCCAATCCGGAATCGGAATCCAGGACGTGACAATCACGCCAAGGAGCGCGCTAACATTAGGGACGCCCGCGGTAGCGACGTCGAACGGATCAGGCTGGTGGATCTGGATTTTGGTTCTACTGGCAGCGATCGTACTTCTGATGATTTTTATTTTGCTGATTGTTGCTTAAGCACCCGCCCAACTTCCCCAACACTCTTCGCCCCAACCAACCTCTCCCGCAACTTCTTCGCCCCGACCAAGCCCTTACTAAAATTCATAGCCTGGTACTTCACATTCCGAAAAAATAATTTATACTTCATCGCCAACTTCAAATAATTCTTAAAACTAAAAGTCTTTTTTCTACCAGTCAACCTAGAAAAAATACTCGGATCACCAATCGCAGCCCTACCAATAAACACAAAATCAAAATTCTTCAAAATCTTATCAACATTCTTTTCGCTTACGTTACCCGAATAAATCACCGGAACCTTCACGGCTTTCCTTAGTTTCAAAGCAAACTTATAATCAGGATCACCAGAATATCCTTGCTTATCCGTCCGCGGATGAATCCCAATCGCATCAACATATTTCTCAGCAATCTTCGCGATCTTCAAAGCATTAGGAGACTTCCTCAACTTAATCGTAATCGGTTTCTTCGTCGCAGCCCGCATCGTCGACAAAATCTTCTCGATCATCTTCAAATCCTTATGCATAAACGCTCCATGACTCAGCCGCTTCGACAATTTCGACGGACACCCAAGATTGAAATCCCACAAGCTAACTTTCGAATCATATTTCTTAATAAAGTCAGCAACTCCACGATCGCTGTTCCCAAAAATCTGGATCGCTGGCTTGTCTTTTAGGATAAGTTTTTGTTTCGAGAGGGGGCTCGTCATCCCGGTATAAGTTAGGGCGCAGCCGGCTTTCTTGCAGAGCAATCTGAATGCTATGTCGTTTGGTTCGAGCATGGGTGCCAGGAGGAATCTGTTTTTCAGTTTGAGGTTTTTGATTTTGTACATGATTAGAAAAGGAGGTCGAGAGTTTTAAGGGTTGTGCCACGGAATCAAATTACTTCTATATATTTAAGTTTTATAAAATTAATTTCGTCAAATCTGTGGTTAAACGAAATCGCGCGCGCAAGTTTTGCAGAAGAGTTTTTAAAGCTAGAAATAATGGATTAGTTATGGAAAAGAAGGGTGGAGTAGGAATTTTTATTTTGATGGTACTAATAATACTTCTTTTAGTTGGCGGGGGTTTCTTAATTTATTCAATTGTATCTAAAGAGAAAATAGATGTTTCTGGATCAGATCCATGGGATCTTTATGATTATGCAGTTGAGCAAAAGGAAGTTAAAAATCATGTGGGCCCCATGAATGGTGAAGAAACTTACGATGTTTCACAAGCTTATAGTTTTTCAGAGCAAGGCCCTATAAATTTATATACAATTATATCTGATGTTAAGCCTGAGTGTTTAGAGAAAATCAGCATTGGAGATGTATTAAGAGTAGTAACTATTTATACTCCTAGCAAAAAAGTTCATGCAATTTATTCTGCTGAAACAGATAAATTAATTTGTACTCTTTCTTATTCTGCCCATAGGGAATGGGATGATTAATAAATAAAACTCTAAAAGGTAGTTCCATCACGCGCGCGACCAAAATTCTAACGAATCATTTAACAGCAATTAAAAAATTCCAGAATAAATTCTTCCGCTCATATGTTTCGCACATCTTTTAAGCTCGATGTTATAATCAGATCCATTTCAATAATCATGCCCCGGCATCAACCTGAACCCATCCCCCAAATACTTTCTTAATTTAGCAACACTTCCATCCATCACGCCAGGAACAGAATTGGGCAAATCAACTCGCCCCGTCGAAGCTCGAAACAAAGTATCCCCAGAGAACAAAAGCTTCCTCTTCTCATCCAGCAAAGCAATCCCGCCTCGAGTATGCCCCGGAACTTTCAAAACCCTCATCCCAGAAATCTCATCACCAAGCGGCTCAATCCCATTCTTCAAAACCTTGTCAATACTCTCCGGAACATCGCCAAAGAAAAACTGATAAGAATCTTTCTTATAATCCTCAATCTCCTCAGCCCCGGCATAAAACTTCGCATTAGGAAACTTATCTACATTCCCGGTATGATCATAATGCAAGTGCGTCAGAATAACCCTCTCAATTTTATCAATCGGGACTACTCTCTCTATCTCAGATTTAATACAACTCCATTCATCCGAATCACCAGTATCAACCAGAGTAAGTACCGGATCCAAGATTAAGTAAACACTTCCCTCTCCGGGAATCTTATATACACCTTCAGCAACTTCCATAAATCAAAATCAAAAGAAATCTTTATATACTTTCTTTAATTATACAATATATGAAAAAGTTATTGGGTGTCTTAATTCTAGGTATGTTCGCAATCAGTCTAGCTATCGCTGCAAACGGAGCACAATTGCGTGACGGCTCCGGGGAAATGCACGAAGCAGTTGTGGCAGCCGGCGGACAAAATGGGTCCGCGCAACAAGTCATGGCTCACATGAGAGAAAAGATGAACGTGGGCGACGAGAGATATTTTAACAGCAAAGGACTAAAGCTAAGAAAGATTGCAAATGACGAAGTTGAGCTAATGATGAACCAAACTCGAGTAAGGTCAAGACTTAATATTAGCGAAGAAGGTAACGGAACAATGATCCGAGCAAGAATGAGCAACGGGAGAAACGCAGAGATTAAGATTATGCCAGAAACAGCGTCGGCAAGAGCGCTACAAAGACTAAGGTTAAAGAATTGCAACGAAACACGAAACTGCACAATAGAACTTAAAGAAGTCGGCCAGGGAGATCAGGCAAGAGCGGCCTACGAGCTAAGGGCGGAGAAGAACTTCAGAGTTTTCGGACTTTTCAAGTCGAGGAGCGAAGTCACAACTCAGATAGACGCAGAAACCGGCGAAGAAATCCGGACACGAAAGCCATGGTGGAGCTTCCTGGCAAGTGAAGAATCCGAAGAATAATTCTAACGAAGAAGACTGACAATAAGTTTAATATACTAGATTTTCCAACCAAAGATATGAAAAATAGGTACGACAACGAACTGCGCGACGAAAACCAGAAGATTCTAGATCTAACGCCTGCAGATCAAACCCTGAGAATAGTTCTTGCGCTAGAAATAAAGAATGCAATAAGGGACGGCCAAAAAGTTCTAGATATCGGTTGTGGCGAAGGGGATTCCGCGGCCGCGATTCTAAAGTATAATCCGGGCCTTGAGATAGACGCGTTAGACGTTTCGAAAGAGATGATAGAAATTGCCAAGAAGAATACGGCGGGGAAAGCCATAAACTTCATTCGCGAGGATGCGTTAGAATACCTGGAGAACACAGGCAAGAGATACGACATCATAACGGAGACTTGGGTTTTCCATAATTTCAAATCAGAAGAAAGACTCGAGCTTACGAAGAAAGTTTATGACAACCTGGCGCCAGGAGGGAAGTTTATTATTATGGAGAAGATTTATCCCGACGACAAGACGGAGTCAAAAAAAATGCTGGAGTCAACCGACAGAAGGTACAGGTATCTTGATGAAAAAACGGAATCGGCGATAATAGAGCACGAGCATCAAGACTTTCAGGACGAATATAGAATGGAGGAATCGAAAACAATTCAGGAACTTAAGCAAATCGGATTCTCAAAAATAGGAATAGCAGATCGCGTGGAAAGAGAAATAGTTTTAGTAGCTGAGAAATAACTACACCCCATAAACAAAAACTTTATCATACGGAATAAACCAACTAACTGTCTCAGCGACGGAGGCCCTTTCCATAATCTTTCTAAACAATCTAATCGAGTTCCCGTGAGCAGAAATTGCGACATTCACCTTGTTCTTCTTCATAAATTTCTTCAAGTTCTTAATGAAGCTCTTGACTCTTTTCTCAACATCCCTAAATGATTCTCCGCCGGGCGCAGCCACCGTGAACCCCCGATGAATCGCCTTATACTCTTCAACCCCGAGAAACTTTTCAGCCTTTTCTCGTTTTTCCGGCGACAAGTTTTCTATCGCATCCCCGTGGACTCGCAAGTCGTAACTCTGCTCCCCGATCTTATCAATAAACTGGTCATGCGTCGTCCCCTGTAATTCTCCATAACTCCTCTCAATCATCCGATCGTCCTCGAGAATCAACTTGCATTCTGGGCGGCCCTTCAAAACCGGCTTCAAGGTGTCCTTGGACCTGGAAAGGTGCGTGTGAATTGCAACCTGAAACCTCTTATTCTTCAATTCTTTCGCAATCTTTAGCGCATGTCGCCTCCCCTTGGCCGTCAGCCTAGATTCGGACTGGCCCGTAAACCTATGGTCTCGGTTATACACCGTCTGGCCGTGCCTAAAAAGATAGATCTTATTCTTCACCCGCTTCATGAATCACCCACCCAACAGAAGTATAAAAACATTTTTATAACGTGAACCCTTGAGTAAACCATGTTAGGCATCTCGACAATCATCATCGTAGTGGTATTTATCTTTCTGGCCCTAGTCTACCTGAAAACAGAGCATCACGCGAGAAAGATCAAGATCGTTGTAATAGTTATAGTTCTGGGCCTAATCTATTTTTCAATCATGGGGGTGCTATCCTCAAGCGAGGTCAGCCTAACGTCCCCGAGGGGCATCGTCAATGCAGTTTACGTCTACTTCGGGTGGCTCGGGCAGACAGCAGCCGGGCTCTGGGACGCGGGGGCCGATACAGTTGGAGCCGTAGGAAACGTGATAAAAATCAATAATTCTGATGGCGATGATGGCACACCAAGGCGATAATCAATCATAGATAAAGTTATAAAATAAAGTCTTTAAGTTTTAATATACCCTGCCTGGTCCATTTTGAATTGGGCGGGACATGCCATGCCGCAGTAGCATTCAGTTGGCGAGCAATTAGGTCTGAACTAAAGACGATATAATTGCAGACCTGATTGTGAGATAGAGCGCTACATTGGTAATGACAATACGGAAACAAACGCTACATCAAGAAAACAAAGAAATGTAAAGCACAAAAACGAACAAAACAATAATGCCTGGTTAGCTCAGTTGATAGAGCACTACATTGGTAAGCCTTTCGGGGTTCCAAAGATGTAGAGGTCGCGGGTTTGATCCCCGTGCCAGGCTTTCATAGAAGTTTACCAAAGTTTAGTATCCAAATAAACGAGTTCATCAGTTTTTAATATCTTCTTAATAAAATTATCACCATCATAAAATACGCCATCCCCGTTTTCCATAGGAGCAACTTTCTTAGTTTTTGGATCCCGATATCTAAAACGTTTCATAAAATCTTCTTTGACCTCTAATCCAACCTTTTTATAGAATGGAGTATTCTTTTTAGCACAAAATCCCAATCCTGTTTTCCCAGTATTTTTTAAATACTTAATAATTGCCTCCATAATTATTCGACCATATCCCTCCCCCCTACGAATTGTTAAAAGATCTCCCATCCCAAAAAAACTATATTCTTCTCCAAGGTAATTAGCACTAACAGGATCTATTATTCCAAATGCGATTATCTTATCACCTTCTCGGATAAAGAAACATTTAGTTTCTTCTGAAGAATAATATTTTTTAAAATCTCGCATATACTTTTTTCCAAATTCTTTTTTCATCCAAACATTCATTAGCTTCATCTCAGATTCAGATAAAGACTTAATATCTTTCATTTCATTTTTCATACTTATCAATAAAAATCAAGCTTTATTAAATTTGTCCAACATTACTAAAAACCCATTATAAGAAAAATTGAAAACACCCATTATATTGGTAATGACGACACGGAAACACGCACTACATCAAGAAAACAAAGGAATGTAAAGCACAAAAACAAACAAAACAATAATGCCTGGTTAGCTCAGTTGATAGAGCACTACATTGGTAAGCCTTTCGGGGCTCCAAAGATGTAGAGGTCGCGGGCGAAAGATTCGCTTCGAGCACTACCAGAGTATCATGCGAGATGCAAATCTTGAGTAAAGGATCCCCGTGCCAGGCTTAGTCAAACACGCGACAGTCGCGGGCGAAAGATTCGCTCGAATTTTATTGCGAAGCAATTATAAAATTTTAGAGTGAATGTTGAGAAGATCCCCGTGCCAGGCTTGTTCAAACGCCCAACCGATGTTCTTCGAGCGTTTTATTTATGAATTATTCAGGTTTATTTTAAATATCTCTTAATCGTTTCTCTAATTTGTTGGTTTTACCAAAAGATAACTTTTTTATACTTTGATTTTCTGTTTTAGTTATGAAAAGGAGTGTGATTGTGGCGCTGTTGTTTGTAGGTGTCTTATTGGTTTCTTTGGGTGTGCAAGCGGAAGAGCAGAATCAGGCGGAGGCGCAGAATCAATATAAAACTTATTCAGGATGGGGCCGGTTTGTGGATAATGTTAAAATGTTTTTTTCTTCGGGGGACGGGAAAGTTAGGTTGTCTTTAGAGATTAGGGATAAAGAAATTAATTCTGCAATTAGTAATGTTCAAAATCTGGGCGAAGATAAAGCAATTAAAAACTTGGAAAGGGCGAAGAAAAGACTTCAGTATGTTCAGGAAAAAGTTTCTTTAGATACTTCAGGGGAAATCAAAGCAAGTGTTGATGAGATCACAGAAAAAATTAATGGGGAAGAAGATCTTCCGGAGGAGTTTGATGATTATCTTTTGGAGGAAGAGAAGACGCAATTAACTGCGGTGCTTACTGAAAAGACCTTTGAATATTGTACTGAACTTGCGAAAGAAGATTTTGCTTCTATGTTGGGGGATGAAGAATGTAATCCTGAAACTGCTATACCGGGGCTTGAGAAAGATTTGAAAAAGTTGAAGGGGCTTCAGGAGGAATCTTTTATCCTATTGATGTTAGAGATTCGAAGTTGTATAAATGATCCTGGAACTTGTAATTGTGAGGCTAGTCTGGATGATGATGAAAGGGCGAAGTGTGAGAATATGGTTGCTTTAGCTGTTAAATGTGAATATAAAGACGATGAGGTATCTTGTGAAGAATTGGAGGCCATGATGCCATCCCCAGGAGATGGTTTCGCCAGAAGTTTTATCCCCGATTATTTAATGGGCCCGTTCACAGAAAGACGAGATTTAATAGAATATGGTTTAGAACATTCGGAGGGGGTTCCCGAGGAGTGTTGGAACCAAAATGATAAACCAGAATGTGAAAAATATGCCAGGATAAAGGAAGATGGTTTGGACTGGGATGCACAGGGAAATTATATCGGTTGGGAAAGAGGAAAGATAAGGGCGACTAATGGGACTATGGAAACGTTGCCGACAATTCAAGAAGCATTTCCAGAATGTTATAATGAAGAGGGGATGTTTTTATCAGAATGTGGTAATATTAACGTGGTTTGGAATGAAGATGGTTCGGTGAACTATATTATTGATAAACAAGTCGATGGTGTTATCGATGATTTTGAAAATAAATCTGCGCAACATCGGTATGCTCCAGGGACTTCTGCCAATGGAACAATGAATGTTAATGGGTCTGCGCAACATGTGATGGAGACTAGAGAGGGATGGATGATGGTGGACAATGAATGGGTAGTGGACGAAGGAGCCCAGAGAATAAAGCGAGAAATGAATCAAATTAATAATCGAATTGTAAATATAACTTATGCTCCTGGAACGGGCCCCAATACTGTTGTAAGAGGGAACGCTACTGGTGATGATGGATTGGAGTGGGAGGTTGAGGGGGATGCCGCAGGCGGAAGTAGCGGCGGAGAATCAGGGATATTTTATGAAGGTGGAGAAAAAGTGGTCGCCGGTGGAGGATCTGATGTTGTTGATAATGTCGTTGAAATAGATGGCGGAAGTAGCGGTGGGGGTAATGGTAATGGCGGAAATGATATAGATAATACTGTAGATCCTGGACCGGATGGAATTGTGGGAGTTGTTGATGAAGCCGAATAACTCAGGTCAAGTGATACCCCTGTTAATATGATTGTTTAAGGATAAATAATCACAACGCTTATAACGTCTACCCACAGATACCACAAAAGTCCTGGACGTCCCAACCGTCAATACATTATGGCAAAATACAACATCAAAAACTATCTAAGATACATGAGAGACAATCCTAAAGGCTACTGGTTCAAGAGAAAACTCTACGGCTGGGGATGGGTCCCGGTAAAATGGGAAGGCTGGCTCGTCACTCTAGGATTTGTCGCGATAATATTACTTAGCGTCTTATTCCTAAGCCCCAGAGGAGATCCCACGGCCGCAGACCCGACTTTCTTTTTTGGCGTGATAATTATTTCTATAATAGTTTTGATTGGCATTTGCCACAAAACGGGCGAAAAGCCACGATGGGCTTGGGGAAGATAAGATCAAAAAGCCATTCCCCTGATCTACTCCGGTACGACATACAGTCGGTGATTTGTTTTATAAAAACTCTCAGCGGCCTCTAGTGTAGAGAAACGTGACCTAAAATTTCCTCTTTTTTCAAAACAGACAGGTTTTCCTCTAAGTCTTCCAAGTAGCAAAACACTGTGGGGGGTATTAGACTCAGCAAAGTTGGGAATTCCACTCCGCGAAAGCCTACTATTTAACAAGTGCACAACGACAGGGGTAGGTTGAGGTTCATAGGTAAATATCGCTGGTGCCTTGCGATATATTTCCCCGAAATCTGATTCAGGGGATATGCGCTGAATAAAATCAACAATTCCCCTTGCGTACATGGCGGCACCATGACAGTCGGGATCGCTAATATATTCAGCGAATGTTGTTGGCCCACCCTTATCAAGTTGAAGAAAATCAAAAATCCTTCGTGCAAGTATTCCATTTATGAACAAAGAATCTGGCGCCATGTCCGGAACAAGAAGCTTCTCCCAGTCAAGTTCGCCAGCACTGAAATGCCCATTCGGGTATACTTTCAAAGAGAATTCAGAACCGGCATCATCGCCCAGACTAATCATGCCGGGCATTCTTGGTGATTCGTTACTTATATCTACTAGTGACATAAAATGAAATATTCAAATAGGGTATTTAAATATTTTTATCGGTTACCACTATTGAGTGTACCAATAATTAGTAAAATCTCCCACCCCCTAAATTTATAAACGCTTCTCCCGCAAATTATCTATGGAAAAGAAAGAAGAATCCAGCCGCGACATCACCGAGGAATACGCAGTTCTAAAATCTGAATACGACCTACCGGAATGGCAAGGCCTGGCCGAGGATTTCGATGTCGAGAAAATCTGCGAGAAAGAGACGAGCTTCTTAGTCAGAGAAATCCGAAGAGCTATGAACGAAAAACTTTCCGCATACCTACACCTATTCGAGACATTAATCAACCCAGCATCACCACCGATGTTCGTTTTTTCGGTTCTAAGAAAGATCTCCAACGAAGATAAAGAAAAGATCAAAGAAATATACAAGAAGCTTTCAAAGATGCAGCTGACAATTATGAAGCTAGACACAATCTATTCTGAAGAAAACGAAGCCAAATTCGTCAAAGATATATTTTTGGAGTGGCAAGATCTCAAGAAAGAAATCCACGAGATAGTTGGAAAATTCGACGATAGCTTCAGCGACGACGACAACTCAAGCAAAGGCAGATACTTCGGTTAGTTACTTCTTAGCAATTTTCCACAATTCATCAAACATAATTTCGCTAGCTCTGGCATGATCTTTAGAAGTAATTTTTATTGCAGTAAGCTCGTATTGAAAGTCAAAATGAACAACGATACCGCCATAAATGAATGTCCCTTCTTTTGATTCGCCAAAAGATTTTAGATACTTAACATTAGTATATTTATCATCCTTTATTTTCTTTGACTCAGAAGAGATCTCAAGAATTTGTTTTATAAAAATCTTTTTATCAATCCGCTTTACCCTAAAGGCCTCGGGATGATAGCCAATCTTTTCCATCGCGTTTCCCATGCTTCCCATAACCTTAAGCGATTTAGCGTTATCAAGAATTTCATCTAAAAGTTTTATAATAGATACTTTTCCCTGGAAAACTTCGGCGACGGGCCTTTCACCGATCTTGTTTTTCACTCGCCTCAGATCAGGCAAAACCTTCTTCACATTCTTCTTTTTCTCATCGAGATTAGTGATTAGAACCTCCGGGTCACTAGCAATAAAATGAATCTTGCTTTCGACAACACAAGTCGTTATCAGACCGTATTGCTTAAGCTTGTCAAGAACATCATAGACAGTGCTCCTCGCCAAATCCGAAATTTCAGATATCCTATTAGCCGTAGCCTCTCCGACCTTCAAGCATATAAGATAAATCTTTACTTCCTTGTCCGAGAGACCATAATCCAACAGCTCGCTTTCCATAATAGTTCATAGATCTAAAGTATATAAAACTGTCGGCTAAAAGCGACGGCAAATATATAAAAGAATAGTTTTTGCCTTTATATTATGGAAGGAAACATAATTGACGGCGATATATTTAGGCTTCATCCAGCTCCTCGCCAGGTGCAGGTTAGGATGGAGCCTGAAGGGGATAAGCTAAAGTATATGATTGTTCAAAGAGGTGAAATATACGAATGCAGATTTAAAATAAGCCCAGGAGGGTCGATGTCAGTAGAAGATCTCCCAGAGCATGCAGGCGTCCAGGTTTTGGACATGGGCAGTTTTTATGGAGTTGAAAAATTGGCGATAGTTATAGATGCTGTAAAAGATGCAAGCAGGGCAGGGGAATTCGATCAGAAGGCGCTTGAAGCAAAACTTAAAGAATAAAGAGAGATACTTTGCCCAATTCAAAAACCCCAACCCAATCTCACTCCAAAAATCCCAACACGATCTCCAGACTTACCACCGGCATCTTGATCTTCCAATTCTTCAAAACCCTCGGCGCAACCTCTCCGATAAATCCGATATCAACACCGTCCACAATTATCTTTCCGACTCGGCCCGCAATATAATTATTATTCTCAGCGTTCTCGATCTTATATTCGACATCCAGCATCTTAAACAGATAGTCCAAGACCTGCTTCAACTCTGTAAAGTTCACGCTTTCATCGATCAACGAAATCGCAAGCCCTTCCTCTTCCCTAACTCCAGTTGCACTCTTTTCGTCATTTGAAAAAACAGTTCCCATCTCGAAAATCTTCTGCGGATAACTAGAATTGGAATTCTCAGATAAGATCTGCAAAGAGTTAGTCAAAATATCCATCCTCAAAACATTTCGCTCCGTCTTCGAATCCTCGACCTCGATAAACTCCGTGTAATCAAAATGCATCTTTTTAATATTCTTCTTTGTCGTTAAGTGAAACGACGAAGTCTCAAGTAATCCAAGTCCGGCCAAAGCACCGGAAACAACTCTCTTCTGTCGCGACATAGGATCCTCCTCGGCAATCGTAGAAATATCAGGGATCTCCGGCTCAAAGTTGTCATAACCATGCGCAATCGCAACCTCTTCGGTCAGATCAATCCAATGCAAAATATCTGTCCGATAAGCCGGGACAAGCGCAATAGGCTGACCCTTCCGGTTCTCATACCCGACGCCCATTCGCTCAAGATACTTTTTAACTTGCTTTTCCGCCAAACTAATCCCAAGAGTCTTTTCAATATCTTTGATAGAGAAGGGAAGTTCTTCAACAGACATATCGGGCGAAACAAAACTACCATCCTGAGAATCCTTAACATCCATAGCATAAATCTTCCCACCCATTCCGGAAAGCGCTGCTACAATAATATTCAAACATTTTTTAGAATAAGCCAAATTATGCCCGGAGCATTCAATAAAAACATCTCGCGTCTTCTCATCAATTCGCCCAGTTTTCTCCGAATTAATAATAGGCGGCATCGAAAGAATTTCATCATTCGCGTCAACGAAAATTGGGAACACGTCTTCGTCTTTCAATAAATCGCCATACTCTCTTCCGGCGGGATGTCCACGAAGAATCTGTCGACCGGTCATCTCTCTCGCAGACTCAAGCGGCAAGAACTTAATATCTTCAGGCTTCTTTGCGATAAATCGGATCGGCAACTTAATCTTATCAAGCGGGTAAATCCCAATAGCGACCTTGCGCCTCTTCCGCCCAAGCGAGTTATGCAACTTCTCCTGGATATCAACAATCTCCTTAATCTTCTCATCGTTGAACCTCAAGCCCCGAACGATGGCGCAAGTTGTATGTGGTCGCACCTTCTTAACAGATTTTTCAATTGTAACCGAATAATCTCTCTCTGGCTTGTTAACCTTAAATTTAGCGACACCCTTCTTGCTAATAAATTGGTTAACCGCTCGTGCAAAATTCTGCAAGCTCAATAAATCAGGCCGATTAGGAAAAACCTCGACGGAGACCTCATCATCAGTCACATCCTCAACCGGCGTCCCCATCATAGTGATCTTCTCCTCCAGCTCCGGCGTAACCTTCCCGACAATTTTCTCAAATTCTTTTCTGTTTACTGTTAGTATTGTCATCGCAACTCAAACCTCTCTTTAATCTTCTTCATTTTATTTTCAAAAGCCTCGGATAAATCAACACCGTGATCCGTTGCAATAACTGCGGTTCTAGACAATATATCGGCCAGTTCAAAGCCCAACTTTTCCTTGTCAAATTCATCCCTAAACCCACTTTGTTTCTTAGACAATTCTCTCGAAACTTCTCCAACTTCTTCGACAAGACTAAAGAAAATCTTATCCGGATCATGTTTAATATCCAACTTTTTATTTATCGCTTCCAATACTTCAAAAGATTGTTTTTGCATTTCACTTATTTCCATCATGCTTCAACCCTCACATTTAACTCATCAATCTTTCTACTTAGCTCCTTCGAAAGATCTATGTCCAACAACTTTGCAAAAAGACATGTCTCTAATATAGTGCCACAAATTCCATCTTTCAATTTTTCTTCACTAAATCTCTCCGGCCTAGCCACGCGATTAAAAGATTCTCCCGCAAGCCCTCCAACTTCCTCCGTAAGACGCATCAAAGATAGTTCTGCCGTCACTTCACAATCTTTCCCCTCATTCATCCTCTCTGCAATTTTCATAATATTATTCTTTAATTCTTTAATTCCCATCTTTATTATCGTGGCCCCCGACCAATTTATTCGCATGCCCAACTTTCTTCATCACCTCAGGAGGCATTCTACCTTCATACTCGTCCAAAGTATCTTGCAAGGCTTTCTCAACATCAACACCAGTCTGGTTTGCAATTTTCAACAACAAAAACAAAGTATCACCGACATAGTCTGAAACCTCAGCAGCGTTCCCGGCAACGATCTTTTTCTGTTCCTCATCGCCAACCCACTTAAGCATACTCCACAGCTCCCCGCCCTCCTCTGTTATATTCAACAATAAATCCTTAATATTCCAATCATCGCCCCAGCCACGAGCCTCATCAAATTCTCTAATCTTATCCTGCGTTTCTTTAAGTCCCATGTTAGCTTGATCCCCCAAGATTAATTTCAAATCCCAAGTGAGGTTTGTCGTCCTGAACAGACTCATGCTTAAGCACGCCACCATGCTTTAAAATAGTTTTTTTAGATCCAATGTTGTCGGCATCACAGCCGACTATCACGGGGGAGATGCCTCTTCCCACACATTCTTCTAATGCAAGTCTTAACATCTCGGTAGCATAGCCCTTCTTTCTTTCCGTAGGCCTTACAGAATATCCTATATGACCATTCCACGATTTTGTTAAGTATTCGTTCAGGCGATGTCGCAAGTCTATCATCCCGACAACCCTATCATCACTCCCCCTTACTGCAAAGTACGTGCTCGATGGAACAAATTTCTCCGGAACATTGAGACCCTTATGCCAATCCAGCTTTTCCTGGACCCAGTTGCCATAATCTTCAGCCTTGCCCAATCCACCATCCCCATTCAATTCAGAATCGTGTTCCCTGAATTCATCCCGGTAACCCAAGGCATCTTGTTCCCTTCCTGCAGTCGGTAATTCTAATTTTATTTCCATCACTTCCTCCAGAACTTCATCTCTCGCAATTTATTTATATCATTCTTGTAAACTTCCCGCAAATCATTGATCTTGAAAAACTCCGTGATGATCCTATCGAAACCCTGGCCCCATGCCAAAACCGGAATATGCTTTCCGAACATCGGGATCGTAACCTCAGGCCTAAACATTCCAGCGCCGCCAAGCTCGACCCACTTCTTATGAACCGGATGGAAAACATCAATCTCCAAACTCGGCTCGGTATACGCAAAATACGCCGGCCTAATTCGAATCTTTTCATACCCCATCTTCTTATAAAACTGCGTCAAGTAACCAAGCAACTGCCTAAAGTTAGCATTCCCATCGATGACAATTCCCTCACTCTGATAAAACTCAAACCCGTGCGACCAATCGATAGTCTCATTCCTAAAGCACTTGCCCAAAGCAAAATACTTAGCCGGGACACCCTTCTTCAAATCCTCGCCAATCTCCATAAGTTTTCTAGCCGACAAGCAAGTCGTATGCGGCCTAAGCAAAACTTTCTTTGCGTCTTCTTCGTCCCACTTATACTGCCAACCCTTACTTCCGTCGACTCCACCTTCGTGCGCCTTCTTTACCTGAGCGACAACATCCCGCGCCTTCTTATCTTTCGGCTTCGGCAAACTTCCAGTCTTCCCAGCCAAATAAAAAGTATCTTGCATCTCCCGGACCGGATGATCTTGCGCCGTAAACAAAGTATCAAAAACCCAGAATCCAGTATCGACCAAACTCCCGTCCATCTCCTGAAAACCCATCTCTAGCCAAATCGACTTCGCATAATCTATAGCCTGGTTTACAAAGTGTTCCTTCCCCCCATAAACTCGAGGCACCGGCGTCGTCAAATCATACCGACGAAACTTCTTACCCTTCCACGAATTCTGCTTAATCATCTTAGGCGTCAACTGCTCGATCAAGTCGGTGTCGATATTCATCCCAGCAATCTTCTTCCCTAGCGCAGTCAACTTCACAGAGATAGTTTTCTGGTCTTCAACTTCAACAATATCCTTTCGCGACTTCAAGCTATCAAGCGCCGACTTATCCTGCGGCTCTAAAGAATCAAATTCAAGCGGCAACTTCTCCAACAATAATTCCTCAAAACTTTTCTTAGAAATCTCTTCAGGCTTCGCATTCAAATGAATCTTCCCGGACTTAATATCCACAAGCGCCTTTTTTCTTAAGGTCCCAAGCGCAATCCTCGCCTCATTATCATTCAGCCCACAAGCATTCTTAATCTCCCCAATCAAAATCGCCTTCTTCTCGGCAAGCTTATTCAAAAGTGCCCGCTCCGGTAATTCCTTTTTGACGTAATTAACTCCCAAAATACCAAGCCCGACAATCTTTTTCTCACTCTCAGCCGTCTCAACCAACTCCTTATTTTTCAAGAAAGCAACAGCTCGCAAAACAGTAGTCTTATCCTGTCCGGACGCTTTCGAAACTTCGTCTACGCTCAAAAATTCCTCGGTTATCTTCGGCAAAGCCTGACGCTCGATCGGCGACAGAGATTCAACAATAAGATTCTCTTCCATAATCAACCTAAATATCCGAAGTTTTTAAGGTTTAGTAATAAACGAACTTATGCTCTTTAGAAACTGTGATTATATCGACCCCTTGAATAATGTCTGAGAACCCATCTTTCATATCGGTTAAGATCGCATCCAGCTCATCGGCTGAGGAAACCTCGAATTCGGGCTCCATATCCCAATTGCCTAAAACTTCAACATGGTGAATTATATTGGGATGTAATTCAAAATACCTAATCAAATCCTTGACGCGAGAGTCTTTTATGTTGTCCAAGTACACAAAGCCCTTGTAAAAAAGCAGCCCAAGTTTTTCATAATCTATTGCTATTCTGAATCCCTGAATCAATCCGGACTTCATCATCTGGCGTATTCTGTAATTAACAACTCTAGCAGTCGAGTTTAGTTCTGTGGCGATATCAACAATAGGTTTTCTTGAATTGCCGCCTAAGGATTTCAGAATCTTGACGTCAACACTATCGAGCTCAATTTTTTTAGTGTCTTCAATCAGAGTTCTTACACGCGGTCGGCCTCCATCAAGAATGAAACTTCTATCAAAGACAGAAGCACTTATCCCTATAGAGAGTGCCTTTCCAGAGATTTTATCTCCAAAATAGGAAAGTATTTCGCTCTTTAATTTTCCAATCTCGCAAATTGATTTTGCTTCCAGGGCGATAAGCATATCCCACCCGCCTTTACATGACGCGATCCATTTAACTTTTTTATGAAGATGCAACTTCTTAAGGGCCTTATTGGTGTCCTCAGATTTGGCATGCCTAAAGCTAAGCGCTATTTTAAAATGGATCACGCCAAGCTTAGAAAGATTAAGCACGGTTTGGTAATGCGTGACAACCCCCCTTTCTTCAAATCTCTTTATTCTATAAGCAACAACTTCCGTTGAAAGTCCGACTTTCTTAGCAATTTGAGAATTACTTTGTCGAGCATTCTTATCAAGCTGGAAGAGTATCTTTCTGTCCTTCATGTCTAATCCAAACATACTTTCGCCCATATTTAGGAAAGTTACAAGGAGTTTATAAATATTGTCATTATAGCAAGAAAATAGATATAAAGTATTAACTAATGTAGCCCCTTACTGATAGTAACCGAGAGGTAAAGATATGGCAGAAGTAATGTTTATCAAACCGCAGCTAGAAACAGACGCGAACTGGGACCCAGTGAGGACGTGTCCTTACCTTGGGGCATGGTATATGGCTTCAGGTCTAAAAGAAGCCGGTCACCAAGTAGCCTATCTAGACGAGGCAGTTCGAAATGATGGTCTGAAAAACAGAGAATTATTTCATAGAGAGTTACGCGATGCAGAAATAATCGAAAGCCCAGTGGCTCAAACCTATGAAGAGTTCCAGGCAGAAAAAATGAAAGATTATAACTCCATGTCGCCAGCTCAATTTGTTGGAAAATATTCTGCCTTCAAAAATCCGGGAGTAGTTTCTAGAACCTTAGCCAGATCAGGAAATGGACTTGAAAAAACGTTAGAAGAAGTGGAGAGATTTTCTCCAGATGTTGTCGGCATACCTCTAATCGCAACAGTTAACTATGATGCCTCAACAAAAATGGCGCGAGCAATCAAGGCAAAATTCCCAAGAACAAAAATATTGTTTGGCGGTCAGCATGTTTCCGCAGATCCAGAGCAATTTCTTAGAGAAAACCCGTACGTCGACCAGGTGGTTTCGGGTGATGCCATTTCGGTGATTAAGGATATCGTCGAGGGAAAGGTAAAAGATAGAATTGTTTACGGGGGATTCCAATCCATGGGAGAGTTTCCTCTATTGGACCCAAGTATCATCGAAGGAAACGATTATCCAAGAAAGCCAACCTATTCATACCCAACTAACGGAAGAAAGTCCGTTGATTACATGCTTTCAAGAGGTTGTTTTAGAAATTGCGATTTTTGTGTGGCGGGAAGCCAAGAAGGAAACCACGTAACTCCCGTAGAGGAGGAAGGGCTAGGGCAGCAGTTGGATATTTTTAGAGAACACGGAATTGAAGAATTGATTGTTCAAGACGATGCCTTTTTGTGGGACAAGAGTCATGTTAACGATCGACTTCCAAAAATTCTAAAGGCGATGAAAGATCGCGGCCTCTATTGGCAAAACAACGGAGGGGTAGAATTCGAAATGATGGATGACTTCGTAACGGATCAACTGATAGAATACAACAAGAGCGGCGAAGGAAGGTTGACTGCACTCTACGTCCCATTCAATCCACGAGCTTGGAACAAAAGAGAAAGTGCCGCGTCAAGCATGACACAAAGGTACCACAAAAATCTAGAGAATCTTAAAAGACTAAGAGAAGAAGCCGGGGTATATGTTTTTACTAGCGGAATACTCGGAACTCCAGAGCAAACAAGAGAAACTATATCCGAAGAAAGGAAGATGGACAAGCAACTTATTCGAGAAGGATACATAGATTCAGCCCTCGCACTTTCTGCGACTATGCTTCCCGGAACAGAATGGGACAAGACAAACGGTCACAACATCGTCAACCCAAGAGATTATCCGGGCTTTTCCCTGTTCGCAACGCACCACAAAACACCAAATCTTTCCCCAAGAGAAATAGAAGAAGAAATGATCCGCTGGAATCAGGATCTAGGAGAAGTCCAGAAAACCTACAAATGGGGAACTGCTTTCCCGAATGCAAAAGGTTAAAAGTCCTAGTACAACAACTTGTGAATATCGCCAAGACGCTTCAAATGCTCACGCTTCGCCTTCTTCAGGTCCGGGTTTTTAGAATGAATTATCGAGGCAAGTTCCTCGCCCGCAATAACTTTCGGCGTAATAACAAAATCAGCACCCTCAGAATAAAGATTCAAAGTCTCGCTAATTCTATTGCCAGTTACAACGACCTTGATATTTTTGTTCACTTCCTTGACCCTCTTGAGCAAGTGCAAGTTCTCCTCATATCCAGGCACAGTAGAAATTACCAACTTCAGCTTATCGACATCAAGCTTGCTCAGCAGTTCGGGGCTACAGACATCCCCGTAGAGACATGACACCTTCTTTTTGATCAAGGCATTAATGATTTCGGGATTGTAATCGACAACAAGAAGCTCGTCCTTTTTATTCGCCAACTCTTTCAACAGGACCGCACCCATTCTATGAGATCCAACTAGCAAAATCTTCTTCTCTTTTTCGTCTCTATATTCAAGGCTCTCTCGGATAGGCAAGAACCTAAACAGCGACAGCGGCCACCTCATCAATTCATAAAAGTTGTCCTTATAGTCAATAAGGTAAGGGGTCAGCGACATCGTAATAATTGTGGCGAGTATTACAGTCGAGAAAAGCGACGCGTCGATTGCACCAAGTGCGACACCAAGCATCCCAATAATCAACGAAAACTCGGAAAGTTGCGCAAGTATTGTCGCAGTCTGAAAGCTCGTCTTGGGTCGGTATCCCGTTATCCTTAGCAGGACAAAAGTTATAACAGGCTTTAGCAAAAACGCGCCGACCAACAAAGCAACCAGTAAAGCGATTCTCGAACCAATGCCGACAAAGACTATCTGCATTCCTAGGGCGACGAAGAACAAGATCGCGAAGAAATCACGTAGCGGAGAAATTCTAGACTCAAGCTCAATCTTGAATGGGGAGTTCGCCAAGGAGACACCCGCGATGAACGCTCCGATAACAATCGACAAATCAGAAAGATAGGCAAATATAATAAACAAGAACAGGACGGCCAGCGAAGACAAAAACAGTAACTCGGTAGAACGTGCCGCAAACCTAAATAGCTTATTCAAAACATATTTTTGCAAAAGCGCCGCTGCAATCAACATCGCGACAAGCTTGACAAAGGCAGCTACAAGCGGAGCCGCAGAAAATCCGCCAGTGGTGAAAACAACGATCGCGATTATCGCAACCAGGTCCTGAAGCAAAAGAATACCAAGAACCAATCGGCCATGAAGAG
>Ga0075122_10000847_pt1 | contig 23037 bp, 14 predicted proteins | sample AntAceMetag02UKB_FD_69790 | JGI IMG/M metagenome (GOLD analysis project Ga0075122, IMG submission 69790) | Saline lake microbial communities from Ace Lake, Antarctica - Antarctic Ace Lake Metagenome 02UKB | ecosystem: Environmental > Aquatic > Non-marine Saline and Alkaline > Saline | place...
AAAAATCTCTATGTACGTCAATCATATTTGTAAGTAATACACAGTCTGTTTGGATTGATATATTAAAAAATTTCAGCAACTTAAACTAGAACTCTAAACTGTCGAGATCCCTAAGAAGATTTGTTTTAATTGAGACGAGGGATTATAATCCACTCCGTGGGGTGCAGGCTGAATAGTTGCACTATTTCAATGTTTATAGATGTTTATAAAAGGCTTTGCAGGCTTTATACGTATGAAAAATATCTGCTTTTGATGCTATTTCAAATGGGGAATGCATGGAAAGCAGTGCCGTGCCACAATCTACAACATCCATCCCGTACCGGGCAAGGTGATAAGCGATGGTACCACCGCCTCCCTGATCTACTTTTCCCAATTCCGTTGTCTGCCACAAGACCCCCTCTTTATTAAATGCGTTTCGAATTTCTGCCACAAATTCAGCATGGGCCTCGTTTGAACCGGCTTTCCCTCGGGAACCGGTGAATTTTGTCAAACAGACTCCATAACCTATTTTTGCGGCATTCATCGATTCGTTCACATCTTTCCATTCAGGGTCAATCCCGGCATTAACGTCAGACGAGAGAAACTTTGAGTTCTCCAAAGACCGGATCAGCAGATTGTAGTCATTTTGGCCAAAGTGCTGCAGCACATCATTTACGATTCGTTCGATCAGATTCGAAGCCGCACCACTGTTTCCCATAGACCCAATCTCCTCTTTATCAAAAAACACCATCATCATGTTTTTACCGGTCTTCTCTTTTTCAATATCGAACAGCGCCTTCATTCCAAGATAGGCACAGATCCGATCGTCCTGACCGTGTGCGCCCACGAAACTACGATCAAAATCAACATCCCGCGACCTCCCGGCAGGAACCAGTTGCAATTCGGCGCTCACGAAATCCTGCTCCTTAATCCCATATTTCTTGTTAAGCTCATTCAAGATATTAAGCTTGATGGCATTTTTTTCTGATTTAAATCGATACGGAATGGAACCTACCAGAATATTGAGTTGTTCGCCCTCAATCACCTTGGGTGCCACTTTTTTGTTCTGATTCTGAGCCAGGTGTGGAAGAATATCGTTGATCGTAAATACTGGATCTTCAGGCGCTTCTCCAACGATGATTTTCACTTCTTTCCCATTTTCTAAAACAACGACACCATGCAGTGCCAGTGGCCTTGTCACCCATTGATATTTTTTTATCCCACCATAGTAGTGGGTTTTCATATAAGCCATGTCTTCGGCTTCATATAACGGAAACTGTTTGAGATCCAGCCTGGGAACATCGATATGGGCTCCGTTCATTAAAAACCCTTTGCTCAATGTTTTCAGATCATTCACAACTACCAGAGCACCGGCCACATTATCATAAGTCAACAGCAGCTTGCGCTCATTCTTTTTTGCTTTGGAAATATGAACAAACCCCTGCTTTTCAGCCAGTCTGGAAATACTTTGCAATGACTCCCTTTCTGTTTTACTGTCATCAAGAAAAAGCTTGTAGTCCTCTGCAAGCGTATTGATCTCTTTCTGCTCCTTCTTCTTCATTCCTTCCCAGGCAGACTTTTTTTTGAACAGTAGAGCTTCGCCCAGTTGTTTTAAGGTCTTCCTGGTATTTGACTTTTTTCGGGGTTTTGGCATATTTCCTCTTAAATTGCTCCCAAGGGAGGCATCAATCCTTTAAGTCCGGATAACAGTTCCTGAGGAGTCAAGAACCTGTAAATGTCATTGGAGCGATTTTATCGCAGACGATCAGGATGGTTGGATGGCGCCTGATTTTTTGAAGTGCTGAATTGAAAGGCCACATTGGCCAGTTTTTGGCTGTACGAATTATTAAATCGGCCATCCTAAAAACAGTGACCTTGAACCTGAACGCAAAAAACAAGTGGTCGATATAACTGCTTATCAACAGCTTTATCCTGACTCTGCACCTTTTTACAAGGGGCATGCATGGTCGTGCAATTGATTTTTCAACAAGAATCCCCCTAATATCCCCAACAGCAAGGTACAGGAGAAGAAAGCCGTTTGCCAGAATAGCTGCCAGACAATCATTAAATCTGTTGGCTGCTGATTTAGAGTTCCCGAACTTGCTCTAATTCTTCGTCGTACAGGATTTTTTCAATATCCAGCAGGATTTTCACATCGTTATCAACTTTTCCCATCCCCTTGATATAACTGCTCCCAACACCAGCATGGGTTTTGGGTGGGGGATCCATTTGACTTTCCGGAATATCGATCACTTCATTAACTGTATCCACAATCAAGCCGACCGAAAGATCATTGATTTTAACAACGATAATACAAGTTCGATCATCATAATCCCTGGCTTCCAATTTGAAACGCGTTCTGATATCCATAACAGAAATCACTTGCCCCCGGAGGTTGATGACACCAATAATGAAATCGGGCATATCCGGGACAATTGTAATTTCCTGCATCACAATGATTTCTATGACATGCCGGATTTCAAGCCCATAATTCTCTTTTCCGAGATGAAAGGTCAGATATTTATCCTTCTGCTCATCTTCATCTGCTTCATCGTCAAAGGAGTCGAGTTCAGCGTTTAATTGATCATATTCTGCCATTTTTCCCTCTGTTATTCGTGTTCGGTTCCGTAAGGGAGTCTCCGATTCAAAGACCGCCTCCACATTACAGGCGTTAACTGAAGCCTGTTGGTCAACTGTTTCCACCTTGAACCAATCAGGCTTTCTTCTTTGCCACTTTTTTTGTTACTTTTTCCGCTGCTTTCTTTTTTGTTGGCGCTTTGCGGGCTGGTTTCCGCTTTTTACTCATCGCTTTTTTCTCTAACAGCTCCAGCGCTCTGTCCAGGGTCAACTTTTCCATATCCACATCTTTGGGAATGGACGCATTGACTTTTTGATGCTTACATAAGGACCATAAGGACCCACGAAAACATTGACAGGACTGTTATCATCCGGATGATTACCCAGTTCTTTAACAGGTTCTGCCGCCTTTTTGCGTGACCGTTTGGGTACGCTTAAAATTTCCAGAGCCCGCTCCAGACTGATATCGATCACACTGTCTTCCAACTTCAGCGAACGATAATCCTTGGTGCTTTTTGGATCATCGTGCACAATGTAAGACCCATAACGGCTGATACCAGCTGAAATATTACCCTTGGTATCTGGATGAACCCCAATGACACGAGGTAGAGAAAGCAACGCCAACGCTTTTGGCATATCAACTTCAACATCCTTTATTCCTTTAGGAAGGGTCACCCGTTTGGGCTTTGGTTTGCCATCTTCGACAGTTCCCAGTTGTAAATATGGACCATAGGTACCGTGAAGTAGATATACAGGTTGGGATGTTTCAGGATGAATCCCAATCTCTTCAGTACTTTTTGCCTGTTGCATCAAAATCAGGTCAACCGCCTCCTGATCCAAATCGGAAGGGGTTATATCTTTTGGAATAGACGCGGTAATTTTTTGACCTTCAGCGTCCTCTTCGGTCTCGATATAGGGTCCAAACCGACCAATGCAGACTTTCGCCTTGAGGTCATCAAACTGCAACGTGCGAAATTCACCTGGTAAGATCTTATCTGTTTTTTCTACCGTCTTATTCTCCAGACCATTCTTGCCCAGAAAAAACTTCTTCATATATGGTAACCGCTTCGTCTTTCCCATAGCGATTTCATCAAGCACGCTTTCCATTTTTGCAGTAAATCCCGGGTCAACCAAATCTGAAAAATGCTGTTCCATCAAACCGGTAACAGCAAACGCAGTAAAACTTGGGACCAGTGCTTGAGCTGCCACATGGACATAACCACGATTCACTATTGTATCGATGATTGATGCATAGGTACTGGGCCGGCCAATTCCTTCATTTTCCAATTTCTTGACCAGAGACGCTTCGGTATATCGTCCGGGAGGCTTTGTTTCATGTCCCTTTGCATCCAACTCCTTGCATTTCAGTTTCTCCTTCGCCGCCAAATCCGGAAGAAGAATTTCCTGTCCTTCCAGAGCCGCATCTGGATCATCTGATCCTTCAACGTAAGCGCGGAAAAAACCTGGAAAACTAATTCGTTTTCCTTTTGCCTGAAACTCAGCGTCATCCACTTCGATGGTTGCTTTGATATGGACCTGTTTGGCATCGGCCATCTGGGTGGCAATCGTCCGTTTCCAGATCAAATCGTACAACGCGAGTTCCTGGCCATCCAAATCTGCCTTCCCCGGGTGGGTAAAAGTCGCTCCAGCTGGTCGAATCGCTTCGTGAGCTTCCTGTGCACCTTTGGTCTTCCCTTTATATGTTCTGACGGTGCTATGCAGAAATTCCTTGCCGTAGATAGTTGTAACACCTTTTCTGGCTGCCTTGATTGCCTGCTCCGACAACTGAACAGAGTCCGTTCTCATGTAAGTAATAAACCCTTTTTCATACAACCCTTGAGCGATCCTCATGGTTTTTCTCGGCGAAAGCCTCAGTTTGCGGCTGGCTTCCTGCTGCAGGGTTGACGTGATAAATGGCGGGGCTGGTTTGACCGTACTGTTTTTTTCACTCACCGATTTCACAAGCCAGTCCTGGTCTTCCAGTCGGCTTTTCAGGGTTCTGGCTTCTTTTTCGTCCAGCAGCAGCACTTTTTTGCCCTTAATGACCATCCCGGTATTTTCATCAAAATCAGAGCCTTTTGCGATTTTTTGTTTTCCCAGGGTATCCAGTATCGCAGAGAAAGATTGTCCATCTTTCTGCAGCATCACTTTCAAGTCCCAGTAACTTCCTCTCTGAAACGCACGACGTTCCCTTTCTCTTAGAACAATCAACCGCACAGAAACCGACTGTACCCGTCCAGCAGATAGGCCGACTGCCACTTTTTTCCACAGCAGGGGTGAGAGCGTATATCCAAATAAGCGATCCAGGATACGGCGAGTTTCCTGGGCTTGCACCAGCGACTGGTCTACTTCGCGACAGTTATTGATCGAGTTGGATATGGCTTCTTTAGTGATTTCGTGGAATACCATACGCTTGACCGGGACCTTTGGGTTCAGTACTTCCAGCAGATGCCAGCTGATACTTTCACCTTCCCGGTCCTCGTCAGTTGCCAGGATCAATTCATCACTACCTTTGAGTAGCTTTTTCAGTTCAGTCACCACTTTTTTCTTGTCCTTGGGAACGACATAAAATGGTTCAAAATCTTTTTGAACGTTCACCCCCAACTGCGACCAGGGTTCTTTCTTTACTTTTTCCGGGATTTCAGACGCCGATTGCGGCAAGTCCCTGATATGTCCCATCGAAGCGACCACAGTGTAGCCCTTTGGTAAAAAATCCCGAATCGTTCTGGCTTTGGTAGGAGATTCAACAATCACAAGTGAAGTCATTAAAATCCTTTAAACTCTATTTCAATTATATTTGCGTATGGAAACGTAGAGATAAGCCTGACTAATAAGAAGTTGTCAAGTCCAAAGATAGGATTTTATGATTTGATTCAACCCAGGAATGAACAAGAGCACTTGAAACTCTTCAGATGTAGCCCGACTGTTGTAAATTGTTCTTAATAAAGCTTTTGGGAAAAGCTGGCAATAATTTTTTTCCTAATCCCCATTATAACCTAAATTTTATCACATGTTTTAAAAATACTGCAACCAATTTTAGTTGAGTTCCTGCATGAATTTTAACTAAAAGACCACCAATCCAAGCTAGACCTCAATAAATTGGTCTTTAAATAGCGCTATACAATTTATATCATCCATATTAAACTCATAGCATCGTAGTTGTAAGAAAACCTCTGAAAGTAACCCCTGTTGAATTAAAAGTCCACCACCGATGCAACCCATCTACCCAACAGAAGCGATGATAGATTCAAAAGGACACTCGTGAAACTGAATCTTCTGGTAGCGACATCACAACTGAACAGCCAATCCGGCAACATCCTCGGGACAGGAACTTCTGCGGGATTGTCCCACCTCGCCAACATCATGTCGGAATGTGGCATCAGAGGAGATATATATGACCTGCCCAATGGAAGTCAGGATCCGGCAACGGCCAGTCCTTTTTCATTAAACAGCGGATTTGCTTTAAAAACGGATGAAATTGTTTTCCGCACGATACCTGATTTGCAGAGCGATCCACAGATGCTGACGCATATTGAGGAGATATCAAAAAACTACAACAGGTCTTTCAGGGTCAATAGAAGGGTTAATTACACATTGAAACGTTCCGTGATGCCCTGGATACTGGAGTCAAGTTATCAGAATTTCAGGAAACAAGATTTTTCCCAGCGACAGGAGCAGTTTGAAACCTTTCAAGACATCGCTGGTTACTGGCTTGACGATTATGCGCTCTATGAAACGTACAAGGAAAAAGGGGTTAACCTGACATCAGCTGTTTTCAGCCAGCAGCACAGCCCGGAAGTGAACCAGTTTATCAAGGATCACAGCGAACGAATCAATTTTTATAAATATCAGCAGTTTGTTTGCTACGAGCAGAAACGGTCCCTATATGACGAACTGAAACAACTGGGTATCGGGCTCTTTGTCAACCTGCCTTTTGGCGTGGAATTGAGAAGTGCGGATGTCTTCTTCCATCCTGAAGTGTTCGATGACTCACTTCAAGTGGGTTGTTCGCCCGAGCCCGAACATGGTTATCCCGAACAGGCATGGGGAATTGCGGCGTATCGGGAACAGACCCCCGGTTTACGGAAATATCTGCAAGAAAAAATGAAATGGTTATCTCTATTCGGAGATGGTATATTTCTCGACCATCTGGTGGGTTGGTGCGGACAATATGTGCTTCCCATGGAAATCACGCCTGAAAGCACCTACCCACATGGCGAATTTCTGACCACAGATCAGGATGAAAGAAAAGAGAATATGCACTGGTTTCTTGAGATCATTCTTCAAACAGGTCTGGCAATCAGAGGGGAAATAGCAGGTGATCACAGAAGGGTTCAAGCAACCAACGAAGCGGTTAATGAATTTCTGGCAATGGGACATGAAATTGGGGCTATGGCAATTCCAAGATGGGAAACCGTCAACAACCAACTCAAAACCCTCAGCAGTTATGACCCCACCACACTGACAATGGTGGAAACACACGATACATCAACACTGCTGCAATATCTGCTCAATCGCAAGGGATACAATGAGGATTTCGAGTCTCCAGAAAAAATCCTTGAGTTTTGCCAGCATGTACTGGGGTTACCCTTTTTTCCGGAGGATATTCCCCTGTCACTGGTGTCTTGTACTCGCTCGTTCTGGTTTGAAATCTGCCGCCGCTTCACAGAAGGAACCCCTTCTAAGGAGCTGATTTTTACGCTCCCGGGCTTACTCTCTCTTTTGAGTGAAGAATACCGTTCCTCAACCATCGAAAATAATATTAACGTTAAACCCGGAACTTCCGGAGCTGTTGGCAATGGCTGGGGGAATTGGAGTTATTTTTCGCCAGCCCTCGAAATCATGCTGAAGGATCCTTTTGTAAAAAAATCACTGAATTCTCTAGGCAATCGTTCATTTCTACCTTTTGATCATTTCCATCAACAACAGCCCCCTCTAGACAGTAAATCCCCCCTTGTCGTTATCTACTCCAACATCCAGAATCGTGAAATCATATTCAGGAATTCAGAGAACGAGTGGACGGTTTGGGAAAGACCGTCAGCTTACGCATCACATCAATTTGAATTGGAGCTGGTAATTCGGAACCCTGGCGAAATTGAAGTCTGGGAAAGAGTTGATTTGCAGGGTCTCATTGATCTTAATATTAGTGGACCGTATCATTTTCTAGACTTAAACAACGACCTCGTCTCTTACTCCTATGCTGCTGCTGACTTAAGAGAAAACCGGCTGTTTATCCGCCTGGAACCCGGAGAAGCGCACCATTTTCTGGTTTTCAACGGAAACAAAAACCCGGCGCAAAACGATTTTTAATAGATCTGTCACTAAAGGGCTAAAAGCGTCTGGAACAGGTAGTACACGAAGGGGACAAAAATAGCAGGTAACATGTTTCCAACCCTGATTTTGACAACCCCCAACAGATTGATGCCGATGGCCAATATCAACAGGCCCCCTGTAGCTGACATTTGGGTTATGACTGACTCAACCAGAAATGGCTTGATCAGTCCCGCAGCTAAAGTCAGCAAGCCCTGATATAGAAACACCGGGATAAATGATAATAGTACACCAATACCCATTGAAGAGGCGAATATAATCGCTGAAATACCATCCAGTGCCGACTTGGCAAAAAGCGTCTGGTGATTGCCTGTCAGCCCGCTCTCAAATGATCCAACGATCGCCATCGACCCGACACAATACACCAAACTGGCTGTTACAAATCCCTTTGAAACAGACCCGCTTTCGCTCGAAAATCTTTTCTCAATCCATTGCCCCAGTTTTTCCAGACCGCTCTCAATTCCGATGAGCTCCCCAATCACACTTCCTATCGCCAGGCTGATGATTACAATCAGGATATCATCGGTGATTAAAGCGCTCTTAATACCAATCAGCATCACAGCCAGACTGAGTGCCTGCATGACTGTCTTTTTATAGCCTTCAGGGATGCCTTTTCTGAGCAATAAGCCGCACAGGCTTCCGACGATGATTGAAATGGCGTTGACAATGGTTCCGAACATACTGGGTCAAAGTAAGAGAAAACAAACGAAATAGTGACTGAAAGGGAGTGTAACGCTGTCATTATCAACCGGGTCGAGCGCTCTGTCTATGCTAAACAGTTCAAGCGTTAGCCAGCCTTTTCAAAATACTGATCAAAATCGATATATTGATCTTCCACCAGTTTGACATCAATCTCTATGATACGGTTGGCCACCGTATTGATAAATTCACGATCATGGGAAATGAACAACAGGGTGCCGGAAAATCGATTTAAGCCCTCATTCACAGAGATGATACTTTCGAGATCCAAGTGATCCGTAGGCCCATCCATCAACAGCACGTTCGCGCCGGAGAGCATCATCTTAGCCAGCATACAACGGACTTTCTCACCGCCTGACAGCACATCAGTCTTTTTAAACACTTCTTCACGGGAAAAAAGCATCCGCCCCAGGAATCCTCTGACAAAAGAGGGGTCTTTATCTTCCGAATACTGAGTCAGCCAGTTCAACAAATCATACTTATCGTTATCAAAATAAGTGGCATTATCTTTTGGGAAATAGGCTGAAGAGGTCGTCACACCCCATTCATATGTGCCAGCATCAGGCTCTACTTCCCCTGCCAGAATTTTAAAAAGCATGGACTTGGCAACATCGTTATCTCCCATAAAAATCACCTTATCCCCTTTCTTCAAAGTGAAGCTGATATCATCCAGAATCTTTACGCCATCAACGCTCTTTGTCAGGCCTTTGACAGTCAATAAATTTTTGCCCGCTTCTCTTTTTGGCTCGAAACCGACAAAGGGGTACTTGCGGGTCGAGGGTGGCAGATTGTCTAGTTCCAGTTTTTCCAGTTGTTTCTGTCTGGAGGTTGCCTGCTTGGCTTTTGAAGCGTTCGCACTAAACCGGGCAATAAAACTTTTCAACTCCTTTGCTTTCTCTTCAGTTTTTTTATTGGCATTGGACCGCAACTGCAGTGCCAGCTCACTGGACTTTTTCCAGAAATCGTAGTTTCCTGGATAGATGGTGATTTGACTGTAGTCCACATCGGCTGTATGGGTACAAACTTTATTTAGAAAGTGCCGGTCATGGGAGACCACGATCACGGTATTTTCAAAGTCCAGCAGAAAATTCTCCAGCCAGTGAATCGCTTTAATATCCAGGTGATTGGTTGGCTCATCCAGGAGAAGAATTTCGGGTTGACCGAAAAGAGCCTGGGCTAAAAGAACCTTGACTTTGTCAGATGCCATTAACTCTTTCATCGGTTTATCATGCTCGGTAGCCTCAATTCCCAAACCAGCCAGGATAATCCCGGCGTCTGATTCAGCTTCCCAGCCATTCATTTCAGCAAATGCGGTTTCCAGATCTGCCGCTCGCACCCCATCTTCATCAGAAAAATCCGGTTTCGCATATATGGCATCTTTCTGATCCATTATTTTCACCAGCTTGTCATTCCCCATCAGGACCGCTTTTAGAACAGGATATGCATCATAGGCAAAGTGATCCTGCTTCAACACCGAGAGTCTCTCACCCTTCCCCATGTTAACCGTGCCGCTCTGGGCTTCTATTTCACCGGAAAGGATCTTGATAAATGTCGATTTACCGGAGCCATTAGCGCCGATCAGGCCGTAACAGTTTCCCGGGGTAAATTTAATACTGACATCTTCGAAAAGTTTTTTCTCTCCAAAGCCTAATGTAATGTTTGATGTACTAATCATTTTACTACTCTATGTGAATGTTTTTTTCAGTATGTGCACGGATAACTGAAGAAGCTGATTTACTCCCCATTTCGGTCCGCTGCAAATCGAGATGCCCACCCTCTCATTTTCAACCGAAAATGAAAGAAGAGTGACCGTTACGACGCACAGATACTAAGAGGCGGTGCAGAATAAGCCATCATCAAAAGGCGCGGCTCAGCCGTTGCAGTCTCTAATTAACAAATATTTTAACAGGATTATTTTACTTGGCGGGAATATATCGCGCTTAAGCGTTTATAAACTCAGGAAAGACTCTTAAAAATCTGATCCGTTTAGATATTCTAAACGGAGATGGCGAATTGGTTCTATTGAATGTACAAAAACTCCAAACTATTGAGTTAAATAGTAACTGAAAAATTATATGCAGTAAAGCGTGATTTGAAGAAACTACAAGAACTATTGATCAAGAGCGGTTTTCAGAAAAGTGTTTGATTTTTTTGATAGAATATTAAAAAATCAATCAGTCACACTATCATTTACCTTATGATCAAGAAGAACCGTTCCCGGTTGGGAACATTGATATCAAGCGAAGGTTTCCAATCGATATCAGATTCTTTATATTTTAACAGAACATTCCAGCACAGGGCGCTCAGATGGAAATTAAAACCGTTAAGATCGAAAACCCAGAAGGTTTGAACCTTATTTTAGGTCACTCCCATTTCATCAAAACCGTTGAAGACGTATACGAAGCGATGGTCAATGCGGTTCCAGGCGTAAAATTCGGGGTTGCTTTTTGTGAAGCCTCCGATGTCTGCCTGGTCCGGTATTCCGGGACTGATGACGCGCTGGTTGAACTGGCGACGAAAAATGCGTACGCGCTTTCAGCCGGCCATTGTTTCATTGTCTTCATGCGGGATATCTTTCCCATCAATGTTCTGGGGGCTATTAAAAATGTGCCTGAAGTGTGTCGCATTTTTTGTGCAACGGCAAACCCTGTTGAGGTCTTGATTGGGGAGACGGATCAGGGCAGGGGCATTGTGGGAGTGATTGATGGCTTTGCCTCCAAAGGCATTGAGACAGAAGCGGATATCCAGGCACGTAAAGCGCTGCTCAGAGCCATCGGATACAAGCAGTAGTTACGACTGATGCAACAACTGAATCAGAAAATCAGCGCTAAATTCAACCCGCCCTTAGGAAAAACCTGGCTGGAACTATCGTTCAGGTCAGATGCGCCATATCTGTTTTCCAGTAGTTCGACAGAGAGATATCCACTGAGGCTGATCTCATCATCCAGTGGATATTCCAGGTACAATGCATTGGTCAGCGATGCCCCACGGTATCTAAAGGCACCTTCCCCTTCCTGATTCACCTCTCTCTTGAAATCAATCGCATTGTAGATGAGGCTATACCTGGGATTAAACGGGCTGAAGGAAAATAGAGTGAGATTTAACCGATAGAACATATATTTGGTAGAAAACTCGGGTTGTTGCGCCAGATAGGCATTGTAGGCTTCAATATACGCTATCTCCCAGGGATTTGCATTATCAGGTACAGGGAAGGGTTCCTCTTTTTGATCACTGCCAAAACCGGAATACAGTTCTGCTTTCAAAGATCGATTCTCAAAGATGAAGCCGAACTTGTTGAGATTGATGCTGCTTCCAAAAAAAATTTCTCCTGATCTGACACCATATTGAATTCTGTTCCAGACGGAAATATCGACTGAAAAATTGCCGTAGTCAAATCCACCTGAAATATTGAAGGTATCATTTGCCCGGTGATCATTCTGCGACAGGTCCTCTGCATGCCACTGATATCTGGATTCTCCGATGACGTAGCGGTTGAAGTCCACCATGATGGCAAAGTGGACATAGTCTGCTTTTAAGCCATAATAAAAATGCATTTGCGGCTCTTCATGCACACCGGTGGGTAGCAGCGCGCTACCCGTCACCAGAATATCCTGAAAACCGAAGGGACCATCGGAATCCTCGCTACTGATTTCGGGAATAAAATTATTCCCCCGCTGTTCAGACCCTCCATAGCGTGAGCCGATATTTCCCCAGACCCCCAGCCTGGCTTCGTTTCCATACACCTGGGGTTTCGCATAAAAGACTTTATCATTATGATAGGCCCTCAAGCGATCATATCCTCCCTGTAAGCGGTCTAACTCCCTTTTAATTAACAGCGGATCCTCAAGCAGATGTTGAGGATAAATCAGGTGCACTTCTCCCCCTTGATTTGCATCCTTATCGCAATGCATAAAAGGATAGGGATGTGCGAAGCGATATGTTTTCTGGCCACCTGTTGGAAACTTGAGCGTCTTTTCCAGGGGCAGCCGTTCGATATCCCAGATATCCTCATTGTCTACAACCGTTTCCGTCCCATTAACGGTCAGAAAAGAGATCTGATTCTCCGCCGCATCTATCATCCACCCCTTGACCAGATCAACGACTTCATCATTATAAATCGTTTTGATAAGGATCAGTTCAGTTCCATCTGAAACCTTAACCTCTGCAATAGGATTAACACCAATGGGATAGGAGGAGATATAAATAATATTGAAACGATCAATGGATTTGATCTCGCCATTCATCTTCAAGAGGCGGATTTTCGAATCATCGACATCGATGATAACGCCAATATCCCTCTGACAGGCTGATGAATAGACCGCAAACGTATTGATTGCCTGAAGTGTTGACCTATATGAAGTCCAGACCAGAAGCGTCAGAAAAATCAGTGCCGCTTTAGAGAATAAATTCGATCGCCAAAGAGAATGAGAACTTACTTTCATCATGTTTGTTTTTATTTTGATCCGATTGAGAGTGGTAGTTTCTCAAGAAATAGTTCAGGTAGCCTTTCAGTGCCACATTATCACCAAAATCCTGCTGCAGACTGACAGACGTGACATAGTGATCAAATTTCAATTTGTATGGCGTCCCGGCGATAGTCTCCTGATAGTCTCCCAGAATAATCACTTCGCTGATTCCAATCCGAGCCTCGGGCGTCAGGTCGATATCCAGATTCAGACGCACGAAACTGGAATCGAAACTGAATTGTTCCAACTGTGTTTCCAGCAATATCGATCTCTGGGTACGGGAAATCAACTGTGACATTTCGTTTGCATAGATCACCTTGATATTTTGGGCATTGCCTTCCTCTGACCCCATCGAGACCCCTGATGCAACCAGATTGAATTTAAAGTCCTCGCTGGTGTACTGGAGCTTGTACATTGTGGTTGCACTGTCCGAGAGCAACTCCCTGAAAATGCCATTGGCTTGAAGTCCAAATATCGGGTAGTAGTAGCCAACCGAAGCGGAATAGGCCCCCCATTCCAAACCGGTTAGCGCTACCTGATTGAATTGAGGTAGAAAAAGCAGTTCATTGGCCCCCTTCTCCGAGAAAAATTCCTGCATAAAAAAGCGATTATTAATCATATAATCGCCTCCCGCTGAAAAAGCAAAGGGGTTCCCGGTAAACGAAGCAGTTAAAAACTGATACTTCCCATCAAAGCGCAGTTGAAAAACCGGCTCGACGCTGGATAGATGTTCAATTGGCTTTGAACCAACAACCAAAAAGCCCTGTGGGCCAAAGGTTCTCCCGGAAGGCCATTGAAAATAAAAAGGCATACCGGCTGAAAATTCTTCCTGAAAATCATTCCGCATGATGACCAAGGCGATTTTTGTCTTTTCATCAAAAAGGTAGGGTCGTGCGTAGAAAACCGTTCTTTTTTGAAGCCGCTTGAGTTTCGTGAAACCGTCATGATATACCGAAAGAAACTTCTGAATCTTAATTTGACTGCTGACCATTCGTGTCGGTTGAATGGTTGTTTCAGTCACAGGTGCATCATCGGCACAGGCCGGTAAATTGCTGCCAAACCCAAAGTTCATTCGCTCAAAGACATCGATTTTTTTGAGGGGCTGATGCGCTGATTCCAGTTTGGAAAACTTCTGAATATCGCCGGTTTGCACCAGATGGGTTTTTCCTTCCAGATCGAAAAAGACAATCAGATCATCGATAAATCGGATCGGCCATCCACTGAAAACAAGCTCATCATCCGATGAGACCCTGACCTTCCTGATATATTCCGCCAGCCCACTTGTCAGATCAAGCTGGAAAAAGGGATTGGCAATGGTGTTGTAGACAAGAATATGTTCAATACCTTCGCGAGGGATGATGACTAGTTTTCCTTCGGTATTCACCTGGTAGAGCTGTTTCTCATCCACATGAATGATCAAACCCGTTTGGGCTGCACAGCCCTGATGAACCACAGAATAAAGCTCAATGGCAGACGCAGAGTGGGCGCTGATCAATAAATGGATGATAATTACCAGACTGAATTGATACCAGCGCTTGTACCGGGTCAGTCTCCCCAAAGAAGGCATATCTGTAGGCCTATGGTTTTCAAGTCTTAACTGCATTTTATGAATATCCACAAAGAGTTCCGCTTTTTTTTCGTGTTCCGGTTCTTACTGCCGCAGGCTGGATTTAAATTTTACCGCAAAACCGGTGGCTTTCCATTGCACATTTGAATATATAAAAAACAGAACCGATGTGGCATGCATATCAAAGGAGTAGTTCATAATTTCATCTCCCCCTATTTTTTTGGCTTCCTCTAAGAGGGCCTGGTATCCTTTACCCCCGGTCATTACCGCACCAAACCACAATGTTGTTTCTCCCGCTACCGTGACTCTGTCCAGCACTTCAAAATCATTACTGTTTAACTCGAATACCGTGTCTGTTTTCAGCCCTCCAGGTTGTTCAACATTCATGTACAGGCACCCGGACAGCGTGAGCAAAAGGCTAAAACAAAGAATCAGCAGAAAATAACGTTTCATAATTTCTCCTTTTTTGTCGATATCTGAAAATTTCAGCCGCGATTTTCAGTGTTAAGAACAATGTTTTTCACTCAAAAAAAGTTCCTGCAACAATCACAAGAACCTATGTATCATATACGCTGATGAACAGTTCTAATTTGTTGATTAGCAGTAGATGATAATAGAACAGATTAGCTGACCGTGTCAGTTTAAACGGTCAGCTGGTAATACTCAAGTTGAAATTGTTGTTTTAAAAAATCAATGTCACTGCACCCATCCCATACACTGGCTTCTGGCCGATGAGAGGGACATGACGTAGAAATGACCCTTTATTCTGATCTTTATTGACCTTTTATATTGACAATTTATTCCGAATATGCCAGTTTAAGGATATGCCAATTGAATGCTGTTTTGCACCAATATTCCTATAGACTTAGCACACAGCCTGGCAATTTCACTTCTTATTGACCCTTTACAATGAAAACAGATGACCTTTTAAATTTAATCCGGAACGGTGAAAGCTCGGGTCTTGAATTCAAAAGAGACACTGTTCGACCGGAGCAACTAGCCAAGGAGATCGTTGCTATGGCGAATCTGCAAGGTGGTCAGATACTCATTGGAGTTGAGGATAACGGGTCAATTTCCGGAATTCAAAGAAATAATCTTTCCGAATGGCTAATTGACACTGTCTTCGGCCGCTATGTACACCCGATGATTCTTCCCTTTTATGAGGAAGTTCAAATGGTGGATGGTAAACGGGTGGCTATTGTATCATTTCCTCAGGGTGTCTCCAAACCCTATGTGGTTCGCAAAAAAGATCGTGAAGATATCTATATCCGGATTGGCAGTATTTCTCGTCTGGCTACTCGTGAACAACAGATGCGACTGTTTGAAACCGGTGGAATTTTACATTCAGAGGTCATGCCAGTGCCCGGCAGTTCTTTTGAATCCTTGGACAGGGTGCGTCTGGAAAACTATATCCGGGATATTCTGAAAGACCCGGATGTCCCCTCCAGTGATGTGGAATGGCTGGAACGCCTGGAAGATTTAGGATTAATGATTCCCAACAATAAAGGGGAATTCCTGTGCACCGTAGCCGGCCTGGTTCTTTTTGGCGTGAGACCCAGAAGATATATTAAACAAGCCGGCCTCAGGGTGATGGCATTTAAAGGGCGGGAGAAAGAGTATCAGGCACTCATGGATCGGGTTCTGGATGGCCCAATGGTTGGACGATGGCTGTTCGGGAAAAATGGAAAACAATTGATTGATGACGGGATGATAGAAAAATGTGTGAATTGTCTGGAACCATTTATTTCAACAGAATCCCCGACCATTGATCGATCTTTTCGCCGGGAAAAATACTGGAGATTTCCACTGGATGCCGTTCGTGAAACGATGATCAATGCTTTGGCACACAGAGACTGGACCCGGTTTGTCGATATCGAAATCAGTGTTTATAGTAATCGTTTGGAGGTCATCAGTCCCGGTCCCCTGCAAAACTCCATGACCATTGAAAAAATGAAAGCGGGGCGACGCTCAACTCGCAATCAGATTATCGTTGAAATCCTTAAAGATTATGGTTATGTGGATGCTCGGGGTATGGGGATCAGAACCAAGGTGATTCCACTGATGAAAGCCCTGGGTAAAGAGCCTGTTTTCGAAGCAAGCGAAGATTACTTAATGACGACCCTGGAAGATGTTCAGAAAGCATCGCAAGCCGCTTCAATTGATCGAGTACAGGAACAATCAATTGAGGAGGTTGACCCGGTATATCCAATTGAACTGGCAAATACAGATTATATTAGGTCATTTAAAGGGTCTAAAACGCCAATGGATGACCTGTTAAGTTTTATCGGATTGTATCCGGAAGCAAACTATGACCGCATGGCCCAGGCCCTCCAGGTAAGTCCGGCGACAGTGAAGAGAAATATTCAAAAGCTGAAAAAAGCAAACCGCTTAAAGCGCGTGGGTTCAAAAAAGACCGGTTACTGGGAGTTGGTGTAGGACTTAAATACCCCCTCTCATAAACGTTGATTGCTAAAACTGTTTGACCTTGTCAGTTAAAGTCTGCAAATAATAGAATCCAGGTCGAACAGTTTGATAACGACCAGAATCAAGCCTTAACCACCAATCTTGTCCTTTACAAAAGCCATGCAGATCATCAGCGCCGAAAGCGCAGCTCAACTAAGTGAAATCAGAACCATTTTCCGGGAATATGAACAGTTTCTGAATGTCGATTTGTGTTTTCAAGGCTTTGAAGAGGAACTGGCAAGTCTCCCTGGAAAATATGCTCCCCCCAGTGGAGCGCTGTTTCTGGCGGTCAAGGACAATAGTGTGGCTGGCTGTGTGGCTGTGAGAGCTTTTGAGGGAAAGATCTGTGAGATGAAGCGACTCTATACACGCCCTTCCTATAGGGGAAAAGGACTGGGAAGACAACTGGCTGAAAAAATCATTTTGGAAGCGAAAGAGCTGGGGTACGAGCTGATGCGACTCGACACCCTTGAATCACTAACAGCAGCAATGGCGCTTTACCGTTCCCTGGGATTCACAGAAACAGGCGCTTACTATGATAACCCGCTGGAAAATGTGATTTACTGGGAGCTCCAACTCAGTTAAAAATGCGCAAATTAGGGGGACATGATACTTTTTTTCGTATCGTGTCCCCTGATTTACAGAATGTGATTTAACAGGAAAATAAGAGGACATGAAGGATCATCTCCCCCCATTTTCCTATATTTTTTTCTCCCTTTTAATCGGAACCTTATCCGGAGCAAGCAATGACATCAATCATGCCCGAATTCAAACCTCCTGATTTTTCAACTCCTGAACTGAAAAGCGCTCCTGTCGTCAAAACCGAGTTGGCACCGGCTGATGGTGTGGCTCCGGACAACTTCCATGGCACTTCAAACCACCCGGAATACATCCATCTAGGTGACGGTGAATGGATTTTGGCCGTGGAAAACCGGATGGATTGTGTCATGGTCCTGAAAGGGAAACAGATGGAGATCGTCGAAGGCAGACGCCTGAAAAAAGGTGATGCGGTGGTGGTTGGTCGAACCGAGAACGGAGAAGAGGGAATTTTTGTTTATACACAGGGATTTGAAGATGACCAGCATGAATCAGCCGACAAGTTCTCTTTTCGTACCCGCGGAACCCGGGAAACACCGTTTTCCCGGAGTTATGACCAGCTTTATCAGGTGTTGCGGCATGACCGGGATCACGGTTACATCACCTGGGTACTGGGGCCCGCGGTTGCATTCGACAAAGACAGTCGCGATGCCATGCAGGGCCTGATTGAGAATGGGTACTGTCATGCACTGCTGGCAGGAAATGCACTGGCCACCCATGATCTGGAGGCAGCCCGGTTCAGAACAGGCCTGGGGCAGGATATTTATTCCCAGGAACTGCAGCCACTGGGTCACTATAATCACCTCGATGTTCTCAACAGTGTTCGCAAGGCGGGTTCGATTTCAAAGGCGATCAAGGAGATCGATCTCAAGGATGGTATTATTCACGCGTGTGAGAAGAAGGGAGTGCCCTATGTCCTGGCGGGTTCCATCAGGGATGATGGTCCACTGCCCGAAGTGATTGGCAATGTTTACGCAGCACAAGATGCCATGCGAACGCACGCCCGCAAAGCGACTACCGTCATCACCCTGGCAACCCAGCTGCACTCGATTGCATATGGAAACATGACACCCAGCTACCGTGTCATGGAAGATGGGGTCATCCGGCCTGTCTATTTCTACATTGTCGACATGTCCGAATTCAGTGCCGATAAACTGGCCAATCGGGGTTCCGCGCAGGCGGTTGCTATCCTGACCAATGTCCAGGACTTCATGATCAACCTCTGGAAAAGTCTGGCAGATTAAGGCACATGCTTGAAATCCGCTTGGAGGTTGTATTCCCCTTCTCCTGTCAGGGAGTGGAAAACATCTGAAAATCCAATTCTTAATCTGTAATGCCTGGATTCCATTTTTATACTAGCAACGACCAGTTGTCTCTGGTAAAAGACCTGGGAGCAGTGTTCAAAGAAAACCGTCTCTCCAGGGTTTTCGAACCGGAACTGATTGTGATTCAGAGCCTGGGCATGAAGCGCTGGATTTCCCTGCATCTGGCTGAGCAACTCGGCATCCTGGCACTGACACGCTTTATCTTCCCAAACCAGCTCCTGTACGATATTTTTGAACGGGTTGTACCTGAATTCAGCCAGGAGACACTTTTCGACCGTGAAGCCGCCGTCTGGGCAATTATGGAACTGCTTCCGGATCAGTTGGACAGTGTCCCCTTTCAGGATCTGAAAAATTATCTCCACGAAGCCGGCAAAATCAGCCAGATCAAAACCTACCAACTCGCCCTGAAAATCGCCTATCTCTTTGATCAGTACTGTATGTATCGGCCGGAGATGATTATGGGCTGGGACAGTGGCGCCAAAGACGGTTGGCAGGCGGATTTATGGCGTGCTTTGAGAGCAAACGGCGTCAACAACCATCTCCCTGCTCTACGCAAGCATTTTTTTGAACAGATCGCAGGTCAGGGGGTCACTGCAGGTACTCTACCCGAACGCATCTCCGTCTTTGGCATCACAACCCTGCCGCCTTTACATATTGAAGTCCTGGCAGCCCTCTCTCATCATACAGATATCCACCTTTTTTTCCTGAATCCATCTCCGACATACTGGGTGGATATCATGTCCAAAAAGGAGATGGCCTGGAAATTAAAGCGCCAAAAAGACAGCCTGCAGACAGAAGAAAGCCAATACATGGAAGAGGGGAATCCGTTGTTGGCCTCTTTCGGAAAGGCCGGTCGGAACTTTTTCCGGCTGCTTTTGAGCAACCACTTTAAGACGGTCATGGAAACCGAATCCTTCCAGGAACCGAGTCACGGCACGCTGCTCGCTTCGATCCAGGCAGACATCTTCAATCTGGTGGATCGGAAACTGGAAAGCTGGCCGTTGCAAGCGCTCGATCCAGATGATCGCTCCTTGCAGATTCATGCCTGTCACAGCCGCATGAGAGAGATCGAGGTATTGCATGACCAGTTGCAGCTGATGATGAACCGCAACCCGCAACTCAAAGCGGGCGATATCCTGGTGATGGCCCCGGACATCAATCTATATGCGCCGATTATCAAGGCTGTTTTTGCCCCCTCCACTGACAACCGCTCCCGTTTGCCTTTTTCCATTGCCGATCGAAACTACTATCAGGAAAGCAATGTGATTCCGTGGTTTCAGATGTTGCTCTCCCTGCCTGGTAGCCGCTTCAGGCTCTCGGAAGTTCTTGATTTGCTCGAATCCGAAGCCATTCTCGCCAGATACGATCTGAAATCCGATGATGCCTACCTCCTGAAGGATTGGCTGACAGCGGTCAATATCCGCTGGGGAATCGATGAAGCTCACAAAGGATCCGTCGGAACGCCGGAAATATTCCAGAACACATGGGATTTCGGACTGGAGCGCATCTTGCTGGGGCTGGCTATGCCGGATGATGACGGTTTGCTTTATCAGGATATTCTACCCTTTGACAGAATCGAAGGTGCCCAGGCGGTGCTGCTGGGAAAATTTCTCAGCTTTTTTTCAGATCTCAGATCCCTGGTTCAGACGAAAACCCCGGGGCGCATCGACATCCCCCGCACACTTGATGAATGGGTGGTTTACCTGCAGCGTTTTATCCGTATCTTTTTTGCGGAGCGGGAAGCATGGGAGGATGAGCTCCAGGTTTTACGGGAAGCGGTCAACCACTTGGAAGAGCTGCAGACTCAGACCGGTTTCAGCCAGAAAGTGGACTTCGAGGTGATCCGCAGTTATCTGACCCAATGGTTGGAACAGGGTTCAACCGGCTTTGGTTTTCTAGGTGCCGGGATCACTTTTTGCTCCATGTTGCCCATGCGCAGCATCCCTTTTAAAATGATTGCCCTGTTGGGCCTGAATGAACTGAGCTTTCCCCGGCAGAATCAACCGCTCAGCTTCGATCTGATGGCGAAACAACCTCAGCTGGGAGACCGGTCACTCAGAGAGGATGACCGCTATCTGTTTCTGGAAGCCATTATCTCGGCTAAAGAGACCCTTTACATCAGTTATCTCGGACAGAGTATCAAGGATAATCAGCCTATCCCGCCATCCGTCCTGGTGAGTGAACTGACCCAGTATCTTGACGCAATCGACCAGCATGGGGAAAATGGCACCCTGGATCATGTCACCGAGCGTCATCACCTGCAGGCCTTTAACCCAAAATATTTTGGAACCGAAACCACACCCACCAGTTTTTCCCGGGACAACCTCAGCGCGGCAGAGACACTGCTGAAGAGAAAACTGCGGAGGCCTGCGGCTTTTATCGATCGGCTGCCCGCAGCGGATGAGCATTGGAAAACCGTCGACATCGGACAGTTAATCTCTTTCTTCGACAACCCCTGTAGATATCTGTTAAAACAGCGACTGGGACTTTCTCTGGACGACGAAGTCGATGTCATTTGCGAGTCAGAACCGTTTCAGCTGGACGGACTCGATAGATATCATCTGCATCAGGCGCTGGTGGATCACCAGCTCCAAAACCTGCCAACAGAAGACGTACGAGCGCATTACCAGGCTGAAGGGGTGCTACCGCCTGAAACGGTGGGCAAAGTCTGTTTCAACCAGGAACAGGAAAATACCACCCGTTTTGTAGAAGCGTTCAGACCCTACCTGCAGGAGGAGGTCCTACCGCCCATCGCAATTGATTTCCAAGTCGGCGGCTTTCGACTGCAGGGCAGCATACAGAACTTACGGCCGACGGGGTTGATCCATCACCGTTTCGCCAAACTAAAGGCCAAAGACAGAATCGGAAGCTGGTTGGAGTGGCTGGTTCTAAACCTGCTATTGCCAGAAACCCGGAGTCAGCAGAGCATCTTGCTGGGACTGAATCAAAAAAACGGCATTCAAATTCTAACCGCAGATGCGGTTCAAGGGCCGGAAGGTTATCTGGTTGAATTGCTCTCTCTATACCAGGAGGGTCTGACGCGACCGCTCCCCTTCTTCCCCAGAGCTTCCACGGCATACGTACAGGGCCTGACCGGTAAAGTACCCGAAAAAGCGCTACTGCAGGCTGAAAAAGCCTGGTACGGAAGTGAACTCTTCAGAGAGCGAGACGACCCCTATTTCAGCAAGTGTTTTGGTCACACACACCCGTTAGATGAAGAGTTTACCGAAATTTCCAAAGCAGTGCTGATGCCAGTTTTTTCTCACTATTCAGATAACAGATGAAAAAAGCAATCACGCCATTTGATCTGCAGCACTCGCCCCTATCCGGCAAGAACCTGATCGAAGCCAGCGCCGGCACCGGAAAGACCTATACCATTGAGGGTATTTTTCTGCGACTATTGCTGGAAAAAGAGATGGCCGTGGAAAATATATTGGTGGTTACCTTCACTGAAGCGGCCACCTCTGAACTGCGAGAGCGTATCCGGGATAAAATCCGTAGAGCCCGGCAAGCTTTCGAGTCCGGTCTAGACACGGATAGCGTTGCTGAACCCATCATCGCGCATCTCATCGCAAGCAGTAAAGATCCACAACAATCCCTGACCAGACTGAAGACCGCCCAGAACCAATTTGATGATGCGAATATCTTCACGATCCATGGCTTTTGTAACCGGAATTTGCTGGACAGCACCATCGAAAGTGACTCCAGATTTGACACCACGTTTATTAAAGATCAACGCGATCTGCTCTCGGAAATTGTTGAGGATTTCTGGCGTCATCATCTGTATCAAAGTACAGAAAATTTCGCGGCTTTTTTGCTGGAGCAGTTCGGCAACCCACAAAAGCTATTGCGGATACTGACGCCGATTCTGAACCGGCCCCTGCAAAAAACCGTGACCGGCCTCACCGCAGAGGTCCTGGAATCAAGAGTACAAAAAACGGAAACGCTGTTTACAGATCTATCCAATATTTGGGGGGATTCCCGGGCAGAACTGGAAGAGATCCTCATCAACCACCCCGGCTTGAAGCATAAT